>VFQU01000619.1_pt1 | contig 29069 bp, 21 predicted proteins | sample 3512311 | NCBI WGS metagenome assembly VFQU01 (sample SAMN10412377, study PRJNA504923) | tailings metagenome | isolation source: Relicate 3 Philex TSF3 active mining site | place: Philippines: Tuba, Benguet | collected 2017-08-29
CCAGACACCGCAACACTCTCCCGGCGACGCACCCGATTTTCCCCGGACAGCAGTGTGCGTTCGCAGGAATGACGGGCGAAAGAGCGCAGGGCGGCCGGCAGTGCAGGCGCCGGACGGCGCATCGGCATCGCTGGAAGGTGCGAGCGGCGAGGGCCCTCGCCGAAGGAACGTGGAGCGGCATTGCGCCGCTCCACGTCGGCACGGACTAGAAGTCGTGCGAGAAGCGCACGCCGAAGGTGCGCGGGCGCGAGACCACGGTGTAGGCCTGTTCGCCGCAGACCGCTTCGGCGCACTGGGTGAAGCGCGACAGTTCGGCGCGTTCGTCGAAGGCGTTCTTGACGTAGAAGTCGACCTTCCAGTCGCCCTTGCCGAAGCCGGCACTGAGGTCGAGCATGGTGTAGCTGTCGAGCTGGCCGAGGATCTGGCTTTCGGCCAGGCGCAGGTCGGTGCGGCGGTCGCCCTCGTGCTGCACCAGGCCCTGGAAGTACGCCTGGTACTCGCCGACGTCGAAGCTGTAGCGGGCGGTGACGTTGCCCTTGAACTCGGCGGTGATCGGCAGGCGGCTGCCGGCCGGGGCCTCGGGGTCGGCGCAGACCGTCTCCGGGTTGCCGTTGGCGTCGGTGAAGCCGCAGTAGTTCTCGGTCAGCTCGGCGTCGTAGAAGGCCACGCCGCCGGAGATCATCAGGTTGTAGGTCGCCGCCCAGCTGATGTCCGCCTCGAGGCCGCGGATGCGCGCCTGGTTGGCGTTCTTGATCTCGGTGAGGCCGTTCTGGCCGAGGATGGCGAACTGGAAGTCCTTCCAGTCCTGCGAGAACACCGCGCCGTTGAAGTTCAGCCGGCGATCCAGCCAGCTGGTCTTCCAGCCGAACTCGAGGTTCTCGAGAAAGTCCGAGAGGTACGGATCGAGCGTGCCGCGCCGGTTGATGCCGCCGGGCCGGAAGCCCTCCGACCAGGTGCCGTAGATCATCGCGTCGTCGCTGAGCTTGTAGCTCAGGTTGAAGCGGCCCAGCGAGTCGTCCTCCTTCACTTCCTTGTCGAACACCTGGCAGGGCGTGTTGGGGAAGCTCGGCGAGTCCGGCGTGCAGGCGGCCTCGCCGTAGTCGGCGCCGGGGAAGTAGCCCTCGCTGAAGCCGAAGTAGCCGCGCAGGCTGTTGTCGACCTTGAAGAAGCGCGCGCCGAGGGTGGCGGTGAGGCGGTCGGAGAAGTCGTAGGACATCTCGCCGAACAGCGCCTCGTCGCGGTCGTCGCGGCGCTGGCGGGTGAGCCAGATGGTGTCCGGCCAGCCGGTCACCGACAGCACGTCGGCCAGGCCGTCGATCAGGTAGCGCTCCTGGATGTCGTTGCCCTGGCGCTGCGAGAACAGGCCGGCGACGAAGCGGAAGCGCTCGTCCGACGGCGAGGCGATGCGCAGCTCGTGGCTGGTCTTGCTGTAGCCGTTCTTGGCCTGGATGTACTGCGCCGGATTGATCAGGTCGCCGTTGTCGTCGTAGAAGTAGGTGCCGTAGCCGAACAGCGTGTCGTACCAGAAGGCGTAGTCGTTGTAGTCCGACTGCGTGTCGAGGTCGCGGCCCAGATGCGAATAGGCGTAGGTGACGTCGAAGTTGCCCAGCTTGCCTTGCACGGTCAGCGCCGACTGGGTGAAGCGGTCGAGCGAGGTCTGCGGGTAGAACTGCAGGGTCTCGAGGTCGCCGACGTCGGGATTGACGCCGAAGCTGCCGTTGATGTCCTGCTCCTGGACGATGACGCTGGGCAGGATCGTCCAGGAATCGCCGAGGTCGATGCTCAGCGCGGCGCGCAGGCCGGTGGTGTCGGCGTCGTTGTAGTCCTCGCGGGCGACGCCGTCGTTGTCGATGGTGATGCCCGAACTCGGGAACGTGCGGGTGCCGGGGACGTTGTCGATGAAGCCGGCATCGCGGCGGTCCCAGGCGACCAGGCGGATCGCCGCCGAATCGCTGATCGGCGCGTTGATCATGCCTTCGAGCACGCTGCCGGTGCCGCCGTCGTTGATGCGGTTGAGCTCGACGCCGGCGTTGGCGGCGAAGCCGCTGGCGTCGGGCTTGTTGGTGATGATGCGCAGGGTGCCGGCCTGCGAGCTGGCGCCGTACAGCGTGCCCTGCGGCCCGGCCAGCGCCTCGACGCGCTCGATGTCGTAGGGATGCAGGTCGATGGCGCCGCGGATCGTCGTGACCGGCTGCTCGTCGAGGTAGACACCGACGCTGGGCAGCGGGCCGGAGTGGTTGCCGTCGCCGCCGCTGGCCACGCCGCGCATGTAGACCTGGAAGTTGCTCGGCACTTCACCCAGGCGCTGGAACGACACGCTGGGGAACTTGACCGCGAGGTCCTCGAAGTCGGTGATGTTCAGCTCGTCGAGCTGCTCGGCGCCGAGCACCTGGATGCTGACCGGCACCTCCTGCAGGTTCTCGCTGCGCTTCTGCGAGGTGACGGTGATGGCGTCGAGCGTCGGCGCGGCGTCGTCCTGCGCCAGCGCCGCCGGGCTCCAGGCGCCGCCGGCGATCGCGACGGCGATGGCGGAGGCCAGCGGCATCCTGGCCAGCGAAACGGGCCTGCGGCCCGAGTGTCTTCCCTTCATTGCGTTCTCCCCGAGGGTGCTCATGGAATGGAGGGCGACGCCGCCGCGAGCTCCGGCGGCGCCTCCGGGTAGGTGTCGAGCGCGCTGCCCAGCGCGGCCTGCAGCGGGCCGAGCCAGGGCGCGAAGTGGCGCCAGTGGTCGATGCCTTCGCGGTAGATCGGCTGGCGCACCTGCTCGGAGCTGGCGGTGCGCACCGGCCGGTCGTTCTCGAAGAAGCGCAGGCAGTCGGCCTCGAAGGGCAGGCCGCAATAGTCGAGCAGGCGGCGCACTTCGCGCTCGGTATCCTCGACCAGCACTTCGTAGACGACGCGATGCACCCGGCCGGGCAGCACGCGGTCGACGTGCGCCATCAGCGCGAGGTAGTCGCGGTAGTAGCGGCCGAGGTCGGTGAGGTCGTAGCTGAAGTTCTGGCCGCGGGCGAAGTACTGCTTCCAGCCGGAGAAGCAGCAGGCCATCGGGTGGCGACGCACGTCGACGATGCGCGCGTTGGGCAGCATCAGGTGGATCAGGCCGACGTGGAAGAAGTTGTTCGGCATCTTGTCGATGAAGAACGGCGCGGCGGTCTTGCGCTGCACGCGGGTGCGCTGGAGGTAGCGCTGGCCCAGCTCGCGCAGGCGCGCCGGATCGATGCCGACCAGCACGTCGTGGTAGCTGCCGTGGGGGCCGGCCTCGCGGCGCAGCTCGTGGGTGATCGAGATCACCTCGGGCAGCTCCATCGTGCCCTCGACCTGCGAGTGGCTGGAGAGGATCTGCTCGACCAGCGTCGAGCCCGCACGCGGCAGGCCGACGACGAAGATCGGGTCGGCGGCCGGATCGCCGGCGCCGGCATGGCGGGCGATGAATTCGGGGGTGAACAGGCGCTGCGAGCGCTCGACCCGCGCGCTGGCGTCGTCGGCGCGATAGGGCAGGGCGGCGCGGCGCAGCGCGTTGCCGCGGTCGTAGTGGACGAACGAAGCGGCGTAGTCGGCGGCGTCCTCGAGCGCCTTGCCCAGCGCGAATTCGAACTGCGCGCGCTGCTCGGCGTCGAGATCGGCGCGCGCGCACTGCGCGGTCATCGCGGCGATGTCGGCGGCGTCGAAGCGGAAGGTCTTGAGGTTGGCCAGGCTCCAGTACGCCTCACCGAAGCCGGGATCGAGCGCGATCGCGCGCCGGTAGGCCTCGACGGCGCACTCGCGGCGGCCGGCGGTCTTCAGCGCGTGGCCGAAGCTCAGCCAGATCCGGGCGTGCCCGGGGTACTCGCGCAGGATGCCTTCGTAGAGGTCGATGGCCGGCGCGTAGTCGCCGATCCGGCACAGCACGACCGCCTTCAGGTTGCGGCCGCTGGGGCTGGCCGGGTCGCTGGCGAGCAGCTGGTCGATCTGCTGCAGCGCCTGCTCGGGCTTGTTGGCCCGGTGCAGCACCATCGCGTAGTTCTGCCGCGCGGCCTCGAAGCCCGGCGCCAGCTCGAGGCAGCGGGCGAGCAGCTTTTCGGCGTCCTCCAGCCGGCCGATGCGCGCGGCGACTTCGGCCAGCATGCGGATCGCGGCGACGTCGGTCGGCGCGCGCAGCAGGTGGGCACGCAGCAGGTGTTCGGCTTCGGGAATGCGGTTGCCGACCAGCGCGTCGGCCGCGGCCAGCAGGCGCGGATCGGACGTCGCGTGGCGGACGTGGCGCGCGTAGGCTGCGTCGGCGCCGGCATCGTCGCCGGTCGCGCTCAGGTGATCGCCGAGCACGCGCCAGGCCGAAGGATGCGTCGGCGCCTGCGCCAGCGCCGCCTGCAGCAGCGCGATGGCCTCGCCGCCGCGACCGGCGCGGCCGAGCAGCAGGCCCAGCTCGATGCGCGCCTGTGGCCAGGTCGGGTGGGCGTCGACCAGCGACTGCAGCGACGCGATGGCCGCGTCGGTGTGGCCGAGCGCTGCCTCGGCCAGCGCGCCCAGCAGCACGGCCGGCGGATGCGGACCGACGCTGCGGATGATCTCCTCGGCCTGCTCGCGGGCCAGCGCGGGGTCGCGTTGCAGCAGCTGGGCGGCGTGCGAGAGGGCCTGCGCCAGCGACGCGGTGGGACCGGCGACGGCACTCATGATCTGCGCTCTTTGCCCCGCTCCGATGTCACGCCCGCAATCCCCTTCGGCGGCGCCGCGCACCGGCCGTGGCGGCTTGATAACACGCCGCCTTCACCTTGTCGACGCGGCGTGAATCGGGGCGGTGCAGGCGCCCGATTCGAGGCGGGGCCGCAGGGCGCGTCCTGATGCGCCGCGGGGTGTCGGGCGGTCATTCGGCGGGCGATGGAACGCCTGTTGCTGCGCCGACCCGAGTCGCGGATCGAGCGGCGGGCCGGAGGCCCGCCCTATGGAATGTCGGTGACGTGCCAGACCTGCGGGAGCGCGACCTCGTCGCAGTTGTCGCCGGGTCCGGCGCGGTCGATGACCAGGAAGTCGGCCTCGGCGTCGAGGGCGATCAGCGGGTGGTGCCAGGTGCCGCGGGCGTAATTGACGCCCTCGCCGCGGGCGGCGAGGAAGGCGACGGGTGGGCTCGACGGATCGCGGGCGACGACGACCAGGTATCGGGCGCCGGCCAGCGGAATCCAGGCCTGGCTGCCGAGCGGATGGCGTTCGAGCATCCGCACGTCGAAGGGCAGCGCGCGCGGCTGGGCGCGGACGATGCCCAGCGTCGGGTGGCCGCCCTCGGCGGCGACGTCGATGCGGGCAAGGTCGTCGAAGCGCTGCGCGGTGCCGGAATTGATCGGGTACGCGCGGCGAGCGCTGCTCGGGGCGATCACTTCGCCGAACGCGGCGAAGGCCTCGGCGCTCAGTGGCTGGACGACGAGCCGCGCCGGCGCGTCGCTCACGCCGGCCGGCCGCGCAGCCGCAGGCGCGACACGCCGCCGTCCGGATGCAGGTTGAAGCGCACGTGGCTCACCGGGCCGAGCGCGCGCAGCTCGCCGCGGAAGTGATGCTGCGCGTCGGCGGTCAGCGGCTGCGCCGGCAGCAGCTCGGGCCAGAACATCGATTGCGTCACCAGCGCCTGCGGCAGCATGGCCTCGGCCAGCGCACCCTGCAGCGAGCAGGCGGCGGGGAAGTTGCCGCGGAAGTGCGCGGTGTCGACCTCGATCGCCTCGATGATGCCCGGCCGCGCCAGGGCGAGGATGCACCAGTCGTGGCCGGGTTCGCGGCGACGCCGGGTTTCCCAGCCGTCGCCCATGTCGACGCCGCGCCCGGGCAGCAGCAGGTTGGCGGCGAGGCCGAAGTGCTGGTTGTTGGAGGCGACCACGGTGCCGCCGTTGAGCGCGGCGACCAGATCGACCAGGCCGTCGGCATCGGCCGCGGACGCAGCGAAGACCGGCGCGCCGTACAGGCGCAGCCGGGCGAGTCCGCCGTCGGGATAGAGGTGGACGCGGACGTGGCTGACCTCGTGCGCACCGTCGAGTGGGTGGTAGTGGTGGGCGTTGCCGCGCAGCTCGACCGCGGGCAGCAGTTCGAACCACTTGGTGTCGGCGTCCGGATCGCCGCTGGCGAGGCGACAGCCCTCGATCGAGGCCGCCGGCGGAAAGTTGCCGGTGAAGTGGCTGGTGTCGAGGTCGACGCCGAACAGCCGTCCCGGCCGCGCCAGCCGCACCACGCACCAGTCGTGGCCGGGGCCGCGCCGGCGGCGGCTCTCCCAGCCGTCCATCCACTTGCCGTGGGCGTCGTACTTGCCCGGCACGAACACCGCCGGTTTCGGGTCGAGCATGCGCTGGCGGTCGGCGAAGAAATCGTCGCTGCAGTCGAGCGCGACCGCGCCCAGCCGCGCATCGGCGAGGTTGACCCGGCTGCGGGTGAAGTCGGGCGCGTCGGGGTCGAGCGTCGGCAGGGCCATGCGGGGCGGGGCGGTCAGGAATCCGCGGCCATCATAGCGTCGAGGCGGAAGCCGGCGATGCGCTCGATCTGGTTCAGCGCCTCGTCGAACTCGACCGCCGCAGCGCGCCCGACCCGCGCGCGCATCGCCGCGAGGATGCCCTGCCGGGTGTGGCCCTTCACCGCGACGATGAAGGGAAAACCGAAGCGCGCCTGGTAGGCGTCGTTGAGCCGGGTGATCTGGGCGAACTCGTCGGGCGTGCAGCGATCCAGGCCGGCGCCTTGCTGCTCGCGGGTGGAGGCATCGGTGAGCTCGCCGGCGATCGCGGCGCGACCGGCAAGCTGCGGATGCGCGCGGATCAGGGCGAGCTGCGCATCCTGCCCGGCGCCGCGCATCGCCGCGCACATCGCGGCGTGCAGCGCGCCGACGTCGGCGAACGGCCGCGCATCGAAGGCGCGCTCGGCGACCCAGGGCGAGTGCTCGAAGATGCCGCCCAGCGCAGCGACGAAGTCCTCGCGCGAGGCGCGGTTGAGGGCGTCGAGATTCATCGCGGCGGCGGGAAGTGCGCCTGCCAGTGGCGGGCGATGTCGATGCGCCGGCAGATCCACACGCGCTCATGGCGGGCGACGTGGTCGAGGAAGCGCTGCAGCGCGATGAAGCGGCCGGGCCGGCCGAGCAGCCGCGCGTGCATGCCGATCGACAGCATCCGCGGCGCCTCGGCGCCTTCGGCGTAGAGCACGTCGAAGCTGTCGCGCAGGTAGTCGAAGAACTGGGTCGCCGTGTTGAAGCCCTGCGGCGTGGCGAAGCGCATGTCGTTGGCGTCGAGCGTGTAGGGCACGACCAGATGCGGCAGGCGGCGGCCGTCGCTGCACTCGACCTGGGTCCAGAACGGAAGCTCGTCGCCGTAGTAGTCGGCGTCGTACGCGAAGCCGCCGTGCTCGACGACCAGGCGTCGGGTGTTGGGGCTGTCGCGGCCGGTGTACCAGCCCAGCGGCGGCGCGCCGGTCACGCGGGCGTGGATGCGCACCGCCTCGGCGATGTGGGCACGCTCGACCGCCTCGGGGATGTCCTGGTAGTGGATCCAGCGCAGGCCGTGGCTGGCGATCTCGTGGCCGAGCTCGACGCAGGCCGACGTCAGCTCGGGCGTGCGCTCGAGCGCCATGGCCACGCCGAACACGGTCAGCGACAGGCCGCGGCGCTCGAACTCGCGCAGGATGCGCCAGGCGCCGACCCGGCTGCCGTACTCGTAGATCGACTCCATGCTCAGGTGGCGCGCCGGATAGCTGGCCGCGCCGATGATCTCGGAGAGGAACTGCTCGCTGCCGCCGTCGCCGTGCAGCACGCAGTTCTCGCCGCCCTCTTCGATGTTCAGCACGAACTGCAGCGCGATGCGCGCCTCGCCCGGCCAGCGCGGATGCGGCGGACGGCGGCCGTAGCCTTGCAGGTCGCGCGGGTAGTCGGGCGTGGCGGGCATGCGGCGGGCTCGGCGGTGGTGCGATGCAGTGTGGCCAGCCGCGCGTGTCGCCCGCAAGCCTGCCGCGGCCGTCCCTGGCCGCGGCGTCGTCTTCCGCTGCCGCCGATCAGCGCTTGTCGGCGATCGCCTCGACGCGCAGCTCGCGGGTGTCGACGCGGGCCACGCCCTCGACGCCGGCGGCGACCTCGATCGCCCGCGCGCGCATCGCCAGGCTCGGCACGCTGCCGCTCAGGGTGACGACGTCGTCGTCGCTGCGCACCTTGATGTCGAGACCCTTGACCTGCGGGTCGGCGAGCAGGGCGGTCTTGACCTTGGTGGTCAGCCAGACCTCGCCGCCGCCCTCGGCGACCTCACGGCCAGCCTTCTTCGCGTGCTGGCTGAGCGTGGCCGGCGGCGCGCTGGCGGCGGCGGCGCTGCCTGGTGCGGCGACGATCAGCGCGTTCTCGACCTGGGTCACGCCCTTGGTCTCGAGCGCGAGCTGGCCGGCGACGCGCTTGGCCTCGGCGGTGGGCGCGGTGCCGCGCAGGGTGACGAAGCCGGTGCCGGTGGTGTCGACGTTGATGTCGAAGGCCTTGGTCCGCTCGTCGGCCATCAGCTTGGTCTTGATGCTGGCGGTCAACGCGGCGTTGTCGAGGGTGCGGCCGGCCTCGGTGGCGCCGCCGGCCTGCGCGATCGGCGCGGACAGCGGCAGGGCGAGCGCGGCGGCGATCGCCAGGGCAGGCAGGCGGAAGGCGGTGCGGCGCTTCAGTCGGTCGGTCATGGCAGGTCTCCTGTGGGGGTCCGGATGCGCTGCCCGAGGTGGGCAGCCGCGAGCCGAGTGAAGCCCGGCCGAGCTGAAGACTTCCCGACCGGATCTCGTCTGATCGATGAACAAGGCGGATGTTAATCTCATGTTGATGGACGTTGGCTGCATTTTTGCGCGATTCTGCGACCGTTCGCTTCGCGTAGCGGAGAGCTGAAGCCCCCCTGACCGCGACCGTCTACACGGCGCTGCCGGCGTCGCCATCCATACTTCGGCCCTCGATCCCGCCCACTGCGCCTCATGCCCGAGTCCGTCCGTTGCCTGATGTTGATCGTGGCGTGGGGAGCGCTTGCCGGCTGCGCTCCGGCGTTCGATCCGTGGCCCGCGCCATCCCGGAACCTCCCCGCCGTCGAGCGGCACTCGGTGGCCGAGCTGCAGTCGGGCCTGGCCCGGGGCGAGTTCACCAGCGAGGCGATCACCGAGGCCTATCTCGCCCGCATCGACGCATACGACGACGCCGGCCCGCGCCTCAATGCCGTGATCACGCTGGCGCCGGACGCCATCGCCCAGGCCAGGGCGCTCGACGTCGAGCGCCGCGCCGGCAGGCTGCGCGGACCGCTGCACGGCCTGCCGGTGCTTCTCAAGGACAACATCGACGCCGTCGGCATGCCCACCACGGCGGGCTCGCTGGCGCTGGCGCAGCACTTTCCGGGTCGCGACGCACATCTCGTCGAGCGCCTGCGCGCGGCAGGTCTGGTGATCCTGGGCAAGACCAATCTCAGCGAGTGGGCCAACGTCCGCTCGCTCCACTCGACCAGCGGCTGGAGCAGCCTCGGCGGGCAGACCCGCAACCCGCACGTGCTGGATCGCTCGCCCTGCGGATCGAGCTCGGGCTCGGGCGTCGCCGCGGCCATGGGATTCGCCGCGTTCACCGTCGGCACCGAGACCGACGGCTCGATCATCTGCCCGGCCGCGGTGAACGGCGTGGTCGGCATCAAGCCGACGCTGGGCCTGGTCAGCCGCCGGGGCATCGTGCCGATTTCGCCGGCGCAGGACACCGCCGGACCGATGGCGCGCAGCGTTGCCGACGCGGCCGCGCTGCTCGGCGCCATGGCAGGCAGTGATGCCGCCGACCTCGCCACCGTCGACGCCGATGCCCGGCGCGTCCCCGACTACACCGCCGCCCTCGATGCCGACGCGCTGCGCGGCGCGCGGATCGGCGTGCTGCGCCAGGCGATGGGCTTCCATCCGGCGGTGGACGCGACGATGGAGGCCAGCATCGAACGGCTGCGCGCGGCCGGTGCGGAGATCGTCGATCCGGTCGAGATCACGACCTGGGAACGGTGGAGCCTGGCCGAGTCGAGGGCGCTGCTCGCCGAATTCCCGCCGGCCCTGCGCGACTATCTCGTCGCCAGCGGCGCGCCCTTCCCCGACCTCGCGGCGCTCGTCGCCTACAACCGCGAGCACGCCGCGCGGACCATGCCGTGGTTCGGCCAGGACCTGTTCGAGCGGGCGCTGGCCAGCGCGCCGCCCGATGCCCCTGCCCTGGTGCGGGCCCGGGCGCGGGCGCGCCGGCTCGCCGGCGAACAGGGCATCGACGCCGCCCTCGCCGCACACCGGCTGGATGCGCTGCTGACCACCGCCGTGACGCCGGCCTGGACGATGGACGTCGTCAACGGCGATCACTTCCTCGGCAGCGGCTTCTCGATCGCCGCCGTCGCCGGCTACCCGAGCGTGACGGTGCCGGCGGGCGATGCGCACGGCCTGCCGATCGGCGTGGTGTTCGTCGGCGCGGCGTGGAGCGAGGCGCGGCTGATCGGCTACGCCCACGCGTTCGAGCTGCGCCTCGGCGAGCGGTCGCCGCCTGCGCTGCGCGCCACCCTCGCGCCCTGACCGGGCGCGTTGACCACGCCGCCGCCGGACTCTGCTAAGTTCCGCGGCGCGCCGGGTCCGTCCGGCGACGTCCTGCAGGCCTGGCTGCGTCGTTTCCCGCCCGGGAGGCGCGTGCAAGGAAGTGCCGGGCCACGACCGAATCCATGGGGAGTCCACCGATGTCCGACCGTATCCGCGGCCGCGCCGCCGTCGCCTTGCTTGCGCTCGGCCTGTCGTCCGCGCTGGCCGCCGCCGAGCAGCCGCTGCGCCTGACCGGCCCGCAGGCAGGCGAGCCGGCCGTGCTCGCCCGCGACTTCCACGCCCGTCATGCGGGGACGCTCGGCCTCGGGGCCGGCGATCTCGAGCACCGCGTCAGCGACGTCGTGCCGACCCGCCACAACGGCCTGACCCACGTCTACCTGCAGCAGACCATCGACGGCATCCCGGTCGACGGCGCGGTCACGACGATCAACGTGATGGCCGACGGCAGCATCCTCAACATCGCCGACACCTTCGTCGCCGGCGCCAAGGGGCGCATCAGCGCCAGTGCGCCGGCGATCAGCCCGCAGGTGGCGATGAGCCTGGCGGCCGGCTACCTCAACGTGCGCCTGGCGCGTCCGCCCATGCCGATGGGCGGTGAGGGCGGGCCGCAGCGCCACGCGGTCTTCGATGCGGGCGCCCTGTCGGCGGCGCCGGTGCCGGCGTCCCTGCTGTACGTCGGCGTCGGCGACGAGCTGCGCCTGGCCTGGAACCTGATCGTCGACCGCTTCGACGAGGAGAGCTTCCACGCCGAGATGCGCATCGACGCGACGACCGGCGACCTGCTCGACATCGCCAGCTACGTCGCCCATGCCGCGGGCGACGCGCATGCGGCGCGCCCCAAGGGCGGAGCGCCCACCGACTACAGCGCCACCTACCGCGTGGTGCCGATGCCGTTCGAGAGCCCGGCGCACCCCGGCGCGGCCTTCGCCGACGTGGTCGACCCGCACGACATCGAGGCCTCGCCGCGCGGCTGGCACGACACCCGTGCGCTGGGGTCGACCGGCTTCGAGTTCGCCGAAACGCGCGGCAACAACGTGACGGCCCGGGCCGACCTGATCGCCAACAACGCCGCGGGCAACTACCGCGCGCCGGCCACCGTGGTCGGCGGCAACCTGGTGTTCGCCCAGCAGTTCGATCCCGACGCGCAGCCCACCAACGGCGCCAACCAGCCCGACCAGGGCAATGTGCCGGCCGCGGTGGTCAACCTGTTCTACTGGAACAACATCCTGCACGACGTGCTGTGGCGCTACGGCTTCGACGAGGCGTCCGGCAACTTCCAGACCAACAACTTCGGTCGCGGCGGCAGCGGCGCCGACGCAGTCAACGCCGACGCGCTCGACGGCTCGGACCTCGCCACGCCGAACACCAACAACGCCAACTTCTCCACCCCCGCCGACGGCGGCGCGCCGCGCATGCAGATGTTCCGCTGGCTCGGGCCGATGGGCGTGGGCATCACCGCGCCCTACACGGCGACCTATGCCGCGTTCCGCGCGGGCTTCGGCGCGGCGGTCGATGCCGCTTTCCCCGGCGACCTGGTGCTGGTCGACGCCGGCGGCGCGACCGGCATCGAAGGCTGCACCACGCTGGTCAACGCGGCCCAGGTGTCGGGCAAGATCGCGGTGGTTCGCCGCGGCACCTGCGAGTTCGGCACCAAGGCGCTGATCGCGCAGCAGGCCGGCGCGATCGGCGTGATCATCTTCAACAACCAGGGCGGCGACACGCTGCTCAGCCCGGGACCGGGCGCCCAGGGCGGGCAGGTGACGATCCGCGTCGCCTTCATCGGCGAGAACGACGGCAACGTGCTGCGTGCGGCGCTCGAGCAGGGCCCCGGCACGGGAGCGCTGCTGCCGCCCGCCGACGTCGGGCCGGACCGTGACAGCGACTTCGACGCCGGCATCATCGGCCACGAGTACGCCCACGGCCTGTCCAACCGGCTCACCGGCGGGCGCACCCAGGCGACCTGCCTCAACAACGAGGAGCAGGCCGGCGAGGGCTGGTCCGACTACGTCGGCCTGATGCTGACCATGAACGGCAACGACTGCGCCGCCCCGCGCGGCGTCGGCACCTACGCCTCGTTCCAGTCGCCCAGCGGCCCCGGCATCCGCCGCTTCCCGTACTCCACCAATCGCGCGGTGAATCCGTTCACCTTCAAGGACGTGGCCGACCCGCTGCAGTCGGTGCCGCACGGCGTCGGCTCGGTGTGGGCGACCATGCTGTGGGAGATGACCTGCGCGCTTATCGACGAGCACGGCTTCGACAGCAATCTCGTCACCGGTACCGGCGGCAACAACATCGCCATGCAGCTGGTGGTGGACGGCATGAAGCTGCAGCCGTGCCGACCGAGCTTCGTGCAGGCGCGCGACGCCATCCTCGCCGCCGACGTGGCCAACAACGCCGGCGAGAACCGCTGCCTGATCTGGCGCGAGTTCGCCAGCCGCGGCCTCGGTCTCACCGCCTCGAGCGGCAGCAACACCAGCCGCAGCGACCAGGTCGAAGCCTTCACCATGCCGCTGGACTGCGCCGACCACCTCGTGGGCGTGAGCGTCACGGGATCCGGCTCGGTCACCCCGGCCACGGAGCAGGGCGTGGTCGACGGCGGCACGCTGGCGTTCCAGGTGCAGCCGCAGGCGCCGGCGACGCTGATCTCGATCAGCGGCTGCGGCGGCGTGCTCAACGGCAGCACCTACACCACCGCGCCGATCAGCGCGGACTGCACGGTGACCGCCGAATTCGGCGCGCGGCCCCCGGAGGTGTTCGCCAACGGCTTCGAGACCGCCGACTGAGATCCGCGCCCGCCGGGCGGCCGCGCCCGGCGCGGCGCCCCACCCCACGGCGCCCTGCGCTGGCCGCATAATGCGCGCCAGCCAAGGTCGCGCGTGATCGTCGAATGGCCAGGGAAGCCTCAACACTCTCGCGACTGGACTCGCTGACCGCGACCGACCGGCTGCGCAAGCTCGACCCGCAGCAGGCGGCGACGCTGCTGGCCTCGATGCCGGTCGGGCGAGCCACCAGCATCCTTGCGGCGATGCCGGCGGAACTGCGCGAGGCGATCCTCGCCTTCGCTCCGCCGGGCACCGACTGGAACGATGCGCAGCGCTATCCGGAAGGCAGCGTGGGCCGGCTGCTGGAGGATCCGCCGGCGGTGTTCCTGTCCGGCACCAGCGTGCGCGACGCCATCGAGGAGCTGCGCGACATCGTCTCCAAGCGCATGGTGGTGTACCTCTTCGTGGTCGACGAGGCCGAGCGCCTGCTCGGCGTGGTGGCGTTCCGCGAACTGCTCTACGCGTCGCGCAGCGCCACGCTCGACGACGTGATGCTGCGCAAGCCGTTCTTCCTCAAGCCGCGCACGCCACTGGTCGACGCCATGCGCGAGGTGGTCACCCGGCACTTCCCGGTCTATCCCGTGTGCGAGGACGACGGCACCCTGGTCGGCCAGGTCAAGGGCCAGGTGCTGTTCGAGCAGCAGGCCTTCGAGATCTCGGCGCAGGCCGGCGCCATGGTCGGCGTCGAGAAGGAGGAGCGGCTGGCGACCCCGTGGACGCGCAGCCTGCGCTTTCGCCATCCCTGGCTGCAGATCAACCTGCTGACCGTGTTCGTGGCGGCCGCGGTGGTCGGCATCTTCCAGGAGACGCTCGACCGGCTGGTCGTGCTGGCGGTGTTTCTGCCGGTACTCGCCGGCCAGGCCGGCAACCTCGGCGCGCAGTCGCTGGCGGTCACCATCCGCGGCATGACGCTGGGTGAGCTCAACCAGGTCAAGCTGTCCGCGCTGGCGATCAAGGAAGGCTGGCTCGGTTTCGTCAACGGGGCGTCCACCGGCGCGCTGGCGGCGGCAGCGATGTACGTCGTGGCCAGCAGCCAGAACTCGCCCGAGCCGCTGTCGCTGGCGATGGCCGTGCTCGCCGCGATGACCGCGAGCTGCGCGCTGTCCGGCGCCGCCGGGGCGCTGATCCCGGTCGGCCTGCGGCGCCTGGGCGCCGATCCGGCGACGGCCTCGGCGATCCTGCTCACCACCGCCACCGACGTCTTCAGCATGGGCTGCTTCCTGGCCCTGGCCACCCTTCTGGTGCCCTGAGCCGCCGTCTACGATGCAGCGCAGCATGATCTTCCCCCGGCACTGCGCGTAGGATCGCGCGGTCCTTCGGGGGAAGAGACGGAATGAGGGGAGGGAGAGACCCGCTTCAGGGAACTGAAGCGGGTTTTCTTTCTTGATGATCCGGATGGGTCCCTCCAGGACCCACCGGACCACGCCGAGTCCGGATGCGATCCGTACTCGGCTTCGCGTCCGCCGCCGCTTGCGCGGCGGCTTCGCGGGCTCGCCATCCATGGCTCGCAGTCGCTTCGACACCTGCGTGATCGCAAGGTCGCGATCGGTCCTTCCCGGACCGGCGCGTTCGAGCGTAAGCGAGACGCAGCTGCGAAGCAGCCGAGCTCGGCCATCCATGGCCTCGGCCATGCGCGCCTTTCCCCGATCGTCGGCTGCGTTGCTCGGCGCGACAGACGGGACCCAAGGGCGGGCACACCGCAGCGCATCGCGCTTGCGGCATCTGCGGCCAGGACGGCCGCCAATCGGGGCCCCTGTCTGGCGGCGAGCGCGTGGAGACAAGGCCCGCAGGGGCGCGCGCACGATGCGCGCGCTTTCGCCGTCAGTGCATGGATGCACTGTCGGCGAAACCCGGAACGCGCTCGCGCACCCGAAGGGCAGGAAGCCCGTAGGGCGCCAGACCGGGGTCGCCTTTCTCTTGGTTACTTCTCTTTGGCGACTCAAAGAGAAGTAACTCGAGCCGGCCGAAGGCCGGATCGAAAGCTTCTGCCTCGACAGCAGACCCGCACAGCAGCATCGCCTTACATGACGTCGGCGCAGGCGACGCAAGCAGTCGATGATGGCGATGGGTGCCAGAAGCACGCATCGCCCACATGCCAGAATCCGGCAGTGACCCTGCCCGACACCCTTCGAACCTGGCTGGACGCCCGCCGCGCCACCCTCGCCGAGCACGGCGTCGCGGTCGACGCGGTGCCGGGGCTCGACGCGCTGCTGCTGGCCAGCGACTACGCCTTCGAGCGGCTGCGCCGACAGCCCGGTGCGCTCGAGGCGCTGCGCGAGTCGCCGGCGGCGCTGCTGCTGCCGCCCGACGCGGAGCTCGAGTGGCCGGCGCGGCTGCGCCGCTATCGGCATGCCTGCTCGCTGCGCCTGATCTGGCGCGACGTGGTCGAGGGCCAGCCGCTGGCGGCGACGCTGGCCGAGAGCTCGCGGATCGCCGACCACTGTGCGCAGGCGGCGCTGGATGCCGTCGAAGCGCGGCTGGCGGCGCTGCACGGCACGCCACGCAGCCGGGAAGGCGTGGCGCAGCGTCTGGTCGTCTTCGGACTGGGCAAGCTCGGCGGCGCCGAGCTCAATTTCAGCTCGGACATCGACCTGGTGTTCGCCTTCGCCGAGGGCGGGCAGAGCGACGGTGCGCGCGCGCTCGACAACGAGACCTGGTTCATGCGCGCCGGGCAGCGGCTGATCCAGCTGCTCGGCGACACCACGGCCGATGGTTTCGGCTTTCGCGTCGACATGCGGCTGCGGCCGTTCGGCAGCGCCGGGCGGCTGGCGCTGTCGTTCGCGGCGATGGAGCAGTACTTCCAGCGCGAGGGTCGCGACTGGGAGCGCTACGCCTGGGTGAAGGCGCGGCCGATCGCCGGCGACGTCGAGGCCGGGGAGCGCATGCTCGAGGCGCTGCGGCCGTTCGTCTACCGCCGATACCTCGACTTCACCGCGTTCGAGGGGCTGCGCGAGATGAAGGCGATGATCGAGGCCGAGGTGCAGCGCCGCGACCTCGCCGAGCACATCAAGCTCGGCCCCGGCGGGATCCGCGAGATCGAGTTCGTCGTCCAGCTGCAGCAGCTCATCCGCGGCGGCCGCGAGGCGGCGCTGCGCACGCGCGGGTTGCTGCCGGCGCTGGCGGCGCTGGAGGCCGCGGGACACCTGTCCGACGTCGGCGCGGCACGACTGCGCGAGGCCTATGTGTTCCTGCGCCGGCTGGAGAACCGGCTGCAGATGCTGCGCGACGAGCAGGTCCACGTGCTGCCCGAGGACGCATCGACGCGGGCGCGGCTGGCCGCAGGCCTGGGGTTCGCCGATTGGGGTGCGCTGTACGCGGCGCTGGAGGTGCAGCGCACCGCGGTGCGCGAGGAGTTCGAGCGCGTGTTCGAGGCGCGCCGTCGCGCGCCGCCGGCCGAGGCCGCGGCGTTCGCCGCCTACTGGCGGCAGATCGATCGCGAGGCCGACGCCGGCATGCTCGCGGCCGCCGGGTTCGTCGATGCCGGACGCGCCCACGCGGCGCTGCGCGGCTTCGCCGCCGCGGCAGCCCAGCGCGGCCTGTCGGCGCGCGGTCGTTCCCGGCTGGACCGGCTGATCCCGGCGCTGCTGGCGGGCGTGGTGCGCCAGCGCGATCCGGCGACGACGCTCGACCGGCTGCTGCGGCTGCTGCAGGCCATCCTCGGCCGGACCAGCTACCTCGCCCTGCTCGACGAGCAGCCGGCGGCGCGCGAACGGCTGGTCGAGGTCATGGCGCGCAGCGCGCTGCTGGCCGAGCGCCTGGCCGCGCATCCGCTGCTGCTCGACGACCTGCTCGACGGTCGCGCCGATGCGCCACCGGGCGATCGCGATGCGCTGGCCGCACTGTGGCGCGTGAGCGCCGCCGGACTGCCGGCCGACGACGCCGAAGCGCAGCTCGTCGCGCTCAACGAGTTCCGCCAGAGCGTGGCGTTCCGCATCGCGCGGGTCGCGCTGCTCGATCGGCAGCCTGCCGTGACCAGCGCCTTCCAGCTGGCGTCGTTGGCCGAGGTCGTCCTCGACGCGCTGCTGGCGATCGCGCAGGCCGAGATGGAGCGTCTGCACGGTCGGCTCGCGGCGGCAGGCGCGCACGCCGGGATCGCCGTCGTCGGCTACGGCAGCCTGGGCGGGGCCGAGCTGGGTTTCGGCTCCGACCTCGATCTGGTCTTCCTGTTCGAGCCTCGCGCGGAGGGCGAGTCCAGCGACGGCGCGCGCCCGCTGGACGCCGGCCGCTACCAGCTGCGGCTGGTGCAGAAGCTGCTCGCCCTGCTGGCGACTCAGACCCCGGCCGGCCGCCTCTACGAAGCCGATCTGCGGCTGCGGCCCGACGGCGCCAAGGGCCTGCTGCTGTGCAGCCTGCCGCGCTTCGAGGAGTATCAGGCGCGCCAGGCCTGGGCCTGGGAACACCAGGCGCTGGTGCGTGCGCGCTGCGTCGCCGGCGATCCGGCGCTGGGCGCCGGATTCGAGGCGATCCGTCGCGCCGTGCTCGGCCGTCCGCGGCCGATCGAGGCGGTGCGAGCGGACGTCGCCGCGATGCGCGCGCGGATGCGCGCCGAGCTGGATCGCTCGCGTCCGGGCGCATTCGACCTCAAGCAGGGCGAGGGCGGGCTGGTCGATCTCGAGTTCCTGCTGCAGGCTGGCGTGCTCTCGCGGGGAGCGGCGCGGCCGGCGCTGCTCGATGCGCGGCAGACGCCGGCGCTGCTGGCTGCCGCGGCGGCGGCCGGCTGGCTCGACGACGACACCGCCGAGCGACTGCGCGCCGCGCACGAGGCGCTGGTCCACGCCGCGCTCGACTGCACGCTGGATGCGCGACCGCGGCTGGTCGAGCCGTCGCCGCGGATCGAGGCCGCGCGGGCGGCGGTGATGGCCGCCTGGCAGGCCGTCGGCCTGGACGCCGCGTCGCGACCGTCGTCCGGCGACGCGCTAAACTGAGCCGTCTGCGCCTTCGGGGCGCCCCTTTCCGGGATCCTCCTCGCCATGCTCCTCACCGCGCTGGCCGGCTTCGCGCTCGGCCTGCTGCTCCTGCTGTTGGGTGCGGACTCCTTCCTGAAAGGCGCCTCCGGCGTCGCCCTGCGCTACGGCATCAGCCCGTTCGTCATCGGCCTGACCATCGTCGGCTTCGGCACCTCCGCGCCCGAGCTGTCGGTCAACCTGTCGGCGGCGCTGCGCGGCAGCTACGACCTCGCCATGGGCAACATCGTCGGCAGCAACATCGCCAACATCGGCCTGATCCTCGGTTGCTCGGCGCTGGTCGCGCCGCTGCTGGTGCAGATGCGGCTGCTGCGGGTCGAGGCGCCGCTGGTGATCGGCGTCAGCGTCGTGCTGTGGATCCTGTGCCTGGACGGGGCGCTGGGCCGCGGCGATGCCCTGCTCCTGCTGGCCGGCTTCGGCTGGCTGACCTGGTACATCTTCCGCACCGCCCGCGAGGAGCCCGACCAGGTGCAGATGGAGCTGGCCGAGGTCGCCGAGACGCGGCCGGGCCTCGCCCGCAATCTGCTGCGGCTGGGGGTCGGCCTGGCGCTGCTCGTCTACGGCGCCAGCGAGATGGTCGAGTCGGCGGTGGTGATGGCCCGCATCTTCGGCATGAGCGAGCTGGTGATCGGGCTGACCGTGGTGGCGATCGGCACCTCGCTGCCCGAACTCGCCTCGAGCCTGGTGGCGGCGTTCCGCGGCCAGACTGACGTCGCGCTGGGCAACGTGATGGGCTCGAACCTGTTCAACATCCTGCTGATTCTCGGCGCCACCGCGGCCATCCATCCTCTGCCGGTGTCCGGTTCGATGCGCTGGATCGAGCTGCCGGTGATGGTCGGCTTCGCCGTGCTGCTGTACCTGATGCTGCGCCGTGACCTGGTCGTCCAGCGCAAGGAGGGCGTCGCCCTGCTGGTGCTGTTCGCCGCCTTCACCGCCGGGCAGGTGCTGCTGTCGGCCGGGGCCAGTCCGGCCTGATCGGCGCCGACCGGCCGTCCCTGCTGCGCCCGGAGCCCGAACGCCGCCATGAGCCCGAGCTGCGCCTCGCACCTCCCGCTGACCGAAGCGGCCCGGCTGCGGGCGGTGCCGGCCTGCGTCGGTGAGGGCGGTTGCCGGTGAAGCTCAATCGCGATCTGGTGTGGTCGATGGTCGGGCTGCTGGCGGTGGCGGTTTCGTGCTGGCTGCTCTACCGCGAACTGCGCGGCATCTCCGCCGCCGAGATCCTCGCCGGCGTCGGGACGATCGCGCCCGGCGCCTGGCTGCTGTGCGGCCTGTCGACCGTGCTGGCCTATGCCGCGCTGGCCGGCTACGACCGGCTGGCGCTCATGCATCTGCGCAAGCGCGTCTCCTGGCCGTTCATCACCCTGGCCTCGTTCACCGCCTATGCGGTGGGACACAACATCGGTGCGTCGGTGTTCTCCGGTGCGGTGGTCCGCTATCGGGCGTATCGGACCAAGGGCCTGACGCCGATCGAGGTCGGCGTGCTGGTGGCGTTCTGCTCGTTCACCTTCGCGCTGGGCGCCGTGCTGCTCGGCGGGCTGGTGCTGCTGCTGGAGCCCCGGCTGCCCGAGCGATTCTTCGGCGCGCTGCCGTCCTGGGTCGGAACCGCCGCCGGGCTGGCGATGCTCGGCCTGGGGGCGCTCTACGTGGCCGGCAGCCGACTGCGCTGGCCGCCCATCCGGCTGGGCAGGTCGCGACTGCGCTACCCGCGCCTGCCGGTGGCGCTGCGCCAGCTTCTGGTCGGGCCGGTCGAGCTGATCGGCGCGGCGGCGATCATCCATTTCGCGCTGCCCGAGGCGGGTCACCCCGGCTATCTCGTCGTGCTCGGCGTCTTCCTGGCCTCGTTCTCGGCGGCGCTGGTCTCGCACGCGCCCGGCGGACTGGGCGTGCTCGAAGTGATCTTCGTGCTCGGCATGCCCGAGGTTGCCCCGGCGTCGGTGATCGCGGCGCTGCTCGTGTTTCGCCTGCTCTACCTGCTGGTGCCGCTGGCCATCTCGATTCCGGTAATGCTCGCCTTCGAGCACTCGCGACTGTCGGCTGACTGACTAGCGCTCCGGGGATTCGCCACGCGGGGCCGCGCCGGGCGGGGGCGGCGGGCGCGCCGAGGGATCGGAGGCCATCGCCGCCATGCCGAGGAGCTTGGCGCTGACCGGGGCGCTCAGGAAGAGGAACACGGTGATCAGCAGCTCGCGTATGGTCAGCCCGCCGCCGAACGCACTGTGGTGGAGCATGGCGGCGGCCAGCACGCTGCCGACGCCCAGCGTCGTGGCCTTGGTCGGGCCGTGCAGCCGGCGCATGAAGTCCGACAGCTTCGACAGTCCGAACGAGCCGACCACGGCGAAGAACACGCCGAGCGCCAGCAGGCCGACGAAGACGAATTCGAGCAGTCCGCGCAGGTCCATGTCGGCGTTACTCGATGATGTCGCGGCGGATGACGAACTTGGCCAGCGCGACCGTGCCGACGAAGCCGAGCATGGCGATGATCACCGCTGCCTCGAAGATCACCTCGCTGCCCAGGTGCAGGCCGAACAGCACCAGCAGCGCCAGCGCGTTGATGTAGAGCGTGTCGAGCGCGAGGATGCGGTCGGCCGGGCTCGGGCCGACGATCAGCCGGTGCAGGTTGAGCGCCATGGCGAGCGCGAAGCCGCCGATGGCCCAGGCGATGGCCGTTTCGATCATGGGAAGACCTCGCGCAGCGGCGCCTCGTAGCGCGCCTTGATCTGGGCGGCTGCCTCGGCGGTGTCATCGACGTCGAGGAAGTGCACCAGCAGGTGTCGGCGATCCTCGGACAGGCCGACCGTCACGGTGCCGGGCGTCATGGTGATGATGCCGGCCAGCGCCGCGATGCCGTAAGGATTGGTGACGTCGAGCGGGATCCAGACGAAATGCGGCCGCAGCCGCGCCTCGCGGCCGAGGATCAGCGACGCGACGTTGATGTTGGACAACACGATGTCCCAGAGCACGACGCCGGCCAGCCGCAGCGCCACCCAGGGACGGCGCATGGACGCGCGCGCCGGGCGCAGGCGCTGGCCGACGGCCGGCAGCAGCACGGCGAGCACGAGCCCGATGGTCACGCTCCCGGCATCGACCTTGCCCATCAGCAGCAGCCACACGCCGAACACGGTGACCGCCATCGGCAACGAGGGCGCGAGCCTCATGGCGACACCTCGCCGGCGTGCGCCGCAGTGGACGGCGAGGGCAAGGGGCGCTGCTGCAGCAGCGCAGCGCGGTAGGCGTCGGGATCGCTGACCTGCGCCGCGGCATCGTTGGCGTAGCGGATCGCCGGGCCGGCGAACAGGCTCATCGCCACCGCCAGCGCCAGCAGGCCGGCGATCGCGGCGTACTCGGCGCGCTGCGGAGGCGGCGCTTCGGACGGCCGGTCGTTGTCCTGTCGCCAGAACACGTGCGCGCCAGCGGCGGCGAGCGCGATCAGCGTGATCAGGCTGGTGGCCAGGACCAGCGGCCAGACCCAGCCCGACTGCGGTTCGGGCACCGCGGCGAGCAGCGCCGCCTTGCCGATGAAGCCGGCCAGCGGCGGCAGGCCGACGATGCTGACCGCGGCGACGAAGAACAGACCGCCGAGCAGGCCACGACGGGCGATCCGATCGACCTTGCGCAGGCTGTCGCCGGCGCTCTGCCGCTGCCGCCGGATGGTGTCGGCGAGCAGGAACAGGGCAGCGGCCGCGAACGAGCTCTGCATCAGGTAAAACAGGCCTGCACCCACGGTGCCCGGCGTGGCCAGCCCGACCGCGATGAACAGCGTCGCCGCCGAGGCGACGACCAGGTAGCCGGCCAGCGTGCGCAGCGAGCGCGCGGCGAGCGCACCGAACGCGGCCAGCCCGAGGCCGATGGCGCCGCCCCACAGCACCCACGGCCAGGCGAAGCCGACCAGCGCCCCGGCGTCGACGCCGAACAGCGTGCCGTAGACGCGCAGCACGGCGTACACGCCGAGCTTGGTCATCACCGCGAACAGCGCCACCACCGGTGCCGGCGTGCGGGCGTAGGTATCGGGCAGCCAGAGGTAGAGCGGAAACAGCGCCGCCTTCGAGCAGAACACCACCAGCAGCATGCCGGCGGCGGCCTGGATCAGCGCCAGGTCCTGCGCCGGCGCGGCGGCCACGCGGTGGGCCATCTCCGCCATGTTGAGCGCGCCGAGCAGGCCGTACAGGAGGCCGATGGCGAACAGATAGAGCGTGGACGCGGTGATGTTGAAGGCGACGTAATGCACGCCGGCGCGCATCCGCAGGCCGCGGCCGCCGCTGAGCATCAGCCCGTAGGAGGCGATCAGCAGCACCTCGAAGAACACGAACAGGTTGAACAGGTCGGCGGTGAGGAAGGCGCCGTTGAGGCCCATCAGCTGCGCCTGGAACAGCGCGTGGAAGTGCGGGGCGCGCTGGTCCCAGCCGCTGCAGGCGTAGAGCAGGGCCGCCACCGCCAGCGTCGCCGTGGTCACCAGCATGATCGCGGCGAGGCGATCGACGGCCAGCGCGATGCCGACCCAGGCCTCCCAGTTGCCGACCAGGTAGGCGGTCACCATGCCGCTGTCGGCCTGCGCCGCCAGCGCCAGCGCGATGGCGAGCTGGGCCACGGTGGCGGCGAGACCCAGTGCGCGCTGCAGGCCGATGCCACGGCGCTCGAGCAGCAGCAGGACGCCCGCGGCGAGCAGCGGCAGCACCACCGGCAGGATGGGCAGGTGCGCCATCACGGCCCGCCCTCCGGCTTGCGGTCGGGGCGGGCGTCGACATGGTCGCTGCCGTTGTCGCCGCGCGAGCGCATCGCCACCACCAGCAACACCGCGGTCATGGCGAAGCCGATCACGATGGCGGTGAGCACCAGCGCCTGCGGCAGCGGATCGGTGTACGCGGTGAGCGACGCCGCCAAGCCTTCGCGCAGCACCGGCGGCTTGCCTGGCGCCAGACGGCCCATGGAGAAGATCAGCACGTTCACCGCGTAGGCGAGAAAGGTCAGGCCGAGGATGACGTCGAAGCTGCGCGCGCGCAGCAGCAGCCACACGCCCGCCGCGGTGAGCACGCCGATCACGCCGGCCAGCGCCAGCTCCATCATGGCTTCGCCCTCGGTTCGCGCAGCGAGACGCCGCCCAGCGTCGAAAGCGCCAGCAGCGCGCTGCCGGCCACCACCAGGAATACGCCGAGGTCGAAGGCCATCGCGCTGGCCAGCGGCACTTCGCCGAACACCGGCAGCACCGGATGCGGCGTGCTGGAGGTCAGGAAGGGATAGCCGAAGACCCAGCTGCCGACGCCGGTCAGCGTGGCGATCAGCAGCCCGAAGGCGATCGTGCCGAGGTAGTCGACGGGCAGCCTCGCCTGCACCGTGCCCAGGCCCGAGAGCACGTACTGGAGCAGCAGCGGCACGGCCAGCACCAGGCCGGCGATGAAGCCACCGCCGGGCTCGTTGTGGCCGCGCAGGAACATGTACACCGATACCGCCAGCGCCAGCGGGAAGAGCAGGCTGCCGACCAGGTTGGGGATGACCAGCGGATCGGCCGGCGCGTCGATGCGCAGCGTCGGCCGCATCCGCGCGTTCGAGAGCAGCGCGTGGACGACGATGCCGGCGAGGCCGAACACCGCGATCTCGCCGAGCGTGTCGTAGCCGCGGAAGTCGACCAGGATGACGTTCACCACGTTGCTGCCGCCGCCCTCGCTGAGCGAGCGCGCCAGCATCTCGACCGAGACGCTCTCGAACGGCCGGGTCAGGATGGCGTAGACGACGGCCGCGATGCCGCCGCCGGCGCCCAGCGCGATGAGCCCGTCGCGCCAGCGCCGCCACGCCGGTTCTTCATCGGGTGTCTCTTCGGGCAGGTAGTTGAGCGCCAGCAGCATCAGGGCGATGGTGACCATCTCGACCAGCAGCTGGGTCAGGGCGAGATCGGGCGCCGAGAGCAGCGCGAAGACGAGGCTGACGAACAGGCCGATCCCGCCCAGCACGATCAGCGCCAGCAGGCGGCGCCGGCGCAGCCACAGCACGGCCGCCGTGTTGGCGAACACCATCGCGCAGATGACCGCGCCGATCGCCGGCAAGGGCTGCCCGGCGCCGCTGCCGGCGAACATGTCGCCGTTCCACAGCGGCAGCACGGCCAGCGCCAGCGCGGCCACGACGAGCAATCCGAGGTAGCGCTGCAGGCTGCCGTTCTCGAGGGCGTCGGTGAGCGCCTGGGAGACGCGCTGCAGTCCGCGCAGCAGGCGCAGGAAGATCGAGCGGCCGAACGAACGGCGGACGTCGCCGTGCAGATCGGTGTAGCGGCGCAGGAACAGGTACAGGCCGACGCCGCCGACCACCCCGCCGATGCTCATCAGCAGCGGCGCGTTGATGCCGTGCCAGATCGCCAGGCTGTACTCGGGCACGCGGTCGCCCAGCACGCCGACCGCCGAGGCGTGCAGCACCGGGCCGATGGTGAGCGCCGGGACCACCCCGACCACCAGACAGAGCACGACCAGGATCTCCACCGGCACGCGCATCCAGCGCGGCGGCTCGTGCGGCTGATGCTTCATCTCCGACGGGTCGCCGGAGAAGAAGACGTCGTGGACGAAGCGCAGCGAGTAGGCCACGCCGAGCAGTCCGGCCAGCAGCGCGGCGATGCTGATGAAGGTGCGCATGCGGTCGTGCTGCTCGATCTCCAGCGCCAGCGCGAAGAACATCTCCTTCGACAGGAAGCCGTTGAGCATCGGGATGCCGGCCATCGCCAGCGCGGCGACGATGGCCAGCGTGCTGGTGATCGGCATCAGCCTGGCGAGCCGGTGCAGCTTGCGCATGTCGCGGGTGTGGCATTCGTGGTCGATGATGCCCGCGGCCATGAACAGCGAGGCCTTGAAGGTCGCGTGGTTGATGATGTGGAACACTGCGGCCACGGCGGCCAGCGGGCTGTTCATGCCGAGCAGCGTGGTGATCAGGCCCAGGTGTGAGATGGTCGAGTACGCCAGCAGGCCCTTGAGGTCGTTCTGGAAGATCGCGTTCCAGGCGCCGACCAGCATGGTCAACGCGCCGATCGTCGAGACGACGTAGAACCACAGGTCGGTGTCGGCGAGGGCGGGGTGGATGCGCGCCAGCAGGAACACCCCGGCCTTCACCATCGTCGCCGAATGCAGGTAGGCCGACACCGGCGTGGGCGCCGCCATCGCATGCGGCAGCCAGAAGTGGAACGGAAACTGCGCGCTCTTGGTGAACACGCCCAGCAGCACCAGGCCGAGCGCCCACGGATACAGCGCGTGGGCGCGGATCAGGTCGCCGGCGGCGAGCACCACGTCCAGCTCGTAGCTGCCGACGATGCGGCCGATCAGGATCACGCCGCCGAGCAGCGCCAGTCCGCCGGCGCCGGTGATCGCCAGCGCCATCTGCGCGCCCTCGCGGGCGTCGCTGCGGTGGAACCAGTAGCCGATCAGCAGGAACGAGCTGATGCTGGTGAGCTCCCAGAACACCGCCAGCAGCAGCAGGTTGCCGGCCACCACCATGCCCAGCATGGCGCCCATGAACAGCAGCAGGAAGGCGAAGAAGCGCGGCGCGCTGTCCTCGGCGGCGAGGTAGTAGCGGGCATAGATGACGATCAGCAGGCCGATGCCGAGCACCAGGCCGGCGAACATCCAGGCCAGGCCGTCGAGGCGGATGCTGAAGGCCAGCCCGATCTGCGGGATCCACTCGTGGAACGTCGCGGGGATCTCGCCGCGCATGACGGCCGGCGTCAGCGCACCCAGCAGCACCAGGCCGCCGATCGGCGCCGACGCGGAGACCCAGCCGATCAGCGAGCGCGAAGCGTTGCCGAGCGCGCCGACGACGGCGGCGAGGACGAAGGGCAGTGCGACCAGCAGTTCCAGCATGACGGGGTTCGGCCCGGTGGTGGACAGCGAAACGCGGCCGCGGAGTTTAACCCACCCGATCGTCCACGCCGCGGCAACGCCTCGCGTTGCTCAGCGCAGCACCACGGCGCAGACCAGGGTCACCACGGCGACGCCGAACAGGTTGAGCATCGCGCCGTGGCGCAGCATGGCCTGCGCCGGCACCTGGCCGCTGCCGAACACCACGGCGTTGGGTGCGGTGCCGACCGGCAGCATGAAGCTGCAGCTCGCCGACAGCACCGCAGGCACCATCAGCAGCGCCGGATCGACGCCGAGCGCCATGCCCGCGGCGGCGAGGATGGGCATGAGCAGAACCGCGGTCGCCGTGTTGCTGGTGATCTCCGACATCAGGCTGACCGCCGCCGCGATCAGCGCGATGCGCAGCAGCCAGGGCAGGTCGAAGATGCCCTTGATGTGGTCGGCGACCAGCGCCGACAGGCCGCTGGTCTGGAACGCCGTCGCGATGGCGATGCCGCCGCCGAACAGGATCAGCACGCCCCACGGAATCCGCTCGGCCTCGTCCCAGGCCAGCAGGCGACGACCCTCGCCGCTGGGCATCAGGGCCATCGCCACCACGCCGAGCAGGGCGACGCTGGCGTCGTTGGCGGTGGCGAGTCCGAACCAGCTCGACCACCCGCCGAACGGCTCGCTGCGGGTGACCCAGGCCAGCGCGATCAGGCCGAACAGCAGCAGCACGCGGCGCTCGCCGCTGCGCCAGCGCCCGAGCTCCGGCAGCGCCGCCGGCGGCGTGCTGCCGAGGCCGCGCGACAGCCACCACGCGGCCAGCGGCAGGAACAGCAGCACGGTCGGGATGCCGAAGGCCATCCAGTCCGAGAAGGTCGGCGTCGCGCCGGTCTGCTGGCCGTAGACCTGCATGAAGACCAGGTTGGGCGTGCTGCCGATCGGCGTGCCGAGGCCGCCGATGCTGGCCGAGTAGGCGATCGCCAGCAGCAGCGGCGTCGCCAGGCGCGGATCGGGATAGCGCTCGAGGATCGCCAGCGCGACCGGCAGCAGCAGCAGCGTCGTCGCGGTGTTGGAGATCCACATCGACACCAGCGCGGCGGCGGCGGCGAAGCCGAACACCAGGCTGCGCCCGCTGCGGCCGCCGAAGGCGCCGACCATGCCGAGCGCGAGGCGGCGGTGCGCGCCGTTGGCCTCCAGCGCCTTCGACAGCATGAAGCCGCCGGCGAGCAGCAGGATCAGCTCGTTGCCGTAGGCCTGGGCGACCTGCGCCGGCGTCAGCACGCCGAGCAACGGGAACAGCGCCAGCGGCAGCATCGCGGTCACCGCGTGCGGCATCGGTTCGAGCATCCACCAGGCCGCGCACCACAGGGTGACGGCGAGCGTGATCGCCACGGCCCCCGCCGTGCCCGTCCCGAGGCCCACGCCGAGCACGACCGCCGCGAGCAGCGGTCCGCTGGCGAGCCGCCATCCGGCGCCGGTCCTGCGCTCGCGATTTCCGTCGTCCATCGACGAAGACTCGGCCAAGCGCGCGAGCGAGGCAAGCGCAGCGGTTACCCTTCGACGGATGAAGGCCGATCCGCACGACCGTGACGCACCGCTGGACGCCATCGTCGTCGGCGGCAGCGGCGCGGTGGGCCGCTTCCTGCTGCGCCGTCTCGCCGACCGCGGCGCGCGCGTGCTGGCGCTGTCGCGACGCGCGCCACCGACGTGGTCGACCGGCTTCGCCGGGCTCGACTGGCAGCGCGGTGGACTGCCCGACACCGCGCTCGCCGACCTGCCGCCGGCACGACGGCTGTTTTCCGCCGGCCCGCTCGATGCGTTCGCCGATGCCTGCGTGCGCGGCCTGCCGCCGGGGATCGAGGCCGTCGTCGCGCTGTCCTCGCTGAGCATCGTCTGGAAGGCGGCGGCCGGGCATCCGGCCGAGCGCGCGCTCGCCGGGCACCTGCTCGACGCCGAGCGGCGGCTGCAGGCGACGCTCGCCGCCGGCGAGGCGCGCTGCGTCCTGCTGCGTCCGGGTCTGCTCTACGGTGCCGGCGTCGACCGCAGCCTCACTCCGCTGCGCCGGGCGGCATGGCGGCTGGGCGTGCTGCCCTGGCCGCGCGGCGCGCGAGGCAGGCGGGCGCCGGTCCACGTCGACGACCTCGCTGCCGCGATGCTCGCTGCGGCGGTGCGCGCGCCGCGGCCGATTCTGGACTTGCCGGGCGCTTCCACGCTGGGTTTCGACGTGCTGGTGGATCGGGTGCTCGCCACGCTGGCGCCCGCGCCAAGGCGCCTTGCGCTGCCCTGTCCGCGCTGGCTGCCGCGGCTGCTGTCCCGCCTGCCCGGCCGTGCCGGTCGGCTGGCATCGATGACCGAGCGCGCCTTTCTCGACCAGCTCGCCGATCCGGACGACTGGCGGGCGCTGGGACTCTCCCCGCGGCCCTTCGATCCGCGTCCCGAGGACTTCACCGCGTGGCCGGAATGACGCCGATGTGCCACCATGCGGTCGCGTATCGAGCGCCCGCCGGCATGTTGCAATGCAACACGCAAACGTCCGTGGCGGCTCGTTAAGACAGCGTTGCAATCGTTTGTTGGCGCTACCTATGATACGAGCGCCGATTCATCCCGCTTTCCGTCCTAAGGAAACGATCATGCAGGCCCGACTGACCTTGTCCCTGGCGCTGACCTCGCTGCTCGTCGCAGCGTGCGGAAGCTCGAGCAACAGCCCCCGGGCGTCCGCCACGCCTCCGGCCCTCAATCAAAACGGCAATCCGGTCAACGGCGTCCTGACGGTCCGCTTCGATCCGACCGCGGGCAAGATCCCGACGCCGAACAACCTGCTGCTGTCGGGCAGCACCGACCTCACGCTCAATCCCCCGGTGGCGGGCGGCGAGGGCTCGACCAACTTCGGTGATCCGCAGGTCGCGGTGAACACGCTCGACGGCTGGAGCACCACGGCGCCG
>VFQU01000621.1_pt1 | contig 28938 bp, 29 predicted proteins | sample 3512311 | NCBI WGS metagenome assembly VFQU01 (sample SAMN10412377, study PRJNA504923) | tailings metagenome | isolation source: Relicate 3 Philex TSF3 active mining site | place: Philippines: Tuba, Benguet | collected 2017-08-29
CTGGCTTGTTGCTGAGCCACTGACTGAAACGTTGTACTTCTGGATGAGACAGAAGCAAGTCCACAGTGTTGTACTGCTGTTCGAGTTCCTTTTCTGAGAACAGAGAGTGAACGAAGGAATGGCAGGCGCGGCAGAGTAAGGCGATGCGCTGCAAGCCTTCCTCGCGCGAATGGTGTCGTTGAAAGCGGGGTTTGTCTTGCCGGCATTGGGGAAGCAGATGATGGCGGGTTAGGGGAACTCCCTCACGGCCACAAATGGCACAAGGCGGCATCTCATCCATTGAGATGCCGCCTTGTGTGCTTGCGATGGATTTGGGTTAGGGGCGGAGATCCTGCTCTTGCACGAAGGTTGTCCATTCCTCCGTCCAATTGAAGTCACCCATGCCGCCGATCCAGGTGGCCCACTGGTCAAAGAACCCGTCATCCGGGGGCTGCAACCAGGTGCTGCGGTAAATGGGCGAACCCAGAAGACCGCGCACATCCGGATCGGAGTATTCGAGGGGGTTGCGCAGCATGGGGTTGGCCAGAACCATTTGCCGGGCGGGGTTGTTCAGAAAGGCTCGGAAGTCCGTGGCTACCTGGCTGTCGAAGGTGTTCGTAGCCGGGTTGGTGGCGGCGGCGGTGCCATTATTCCAGGCCAGAATGCCCGTCGCCGAGAAGGTACCGGCCGCGATGTTTGGCTGGATGGAATCGGCAATGTTGGCGCCGCCAAAGGTGCGGGTGGTCCAGTTGAAGCACAACATGTTGTTGAAGCTGCCACCGGAACCGCGGCGGAAATAGAGGCAGGGCGAATCGGACTCGTCAAAACCACCAGTATTGGAGCCAATGAAGGTGAAGTTGTACATCGTGGGAGTGCCCAGCGGACGCGCCGCGAAAGCCCGTTCGTAGTTGTCGCTTTCGATACCGCGGTTGGAGCGGTCAGCATTGGCGACAAAGATGCCATGCTGCACGCGGCCGCGATAGCCGATCTGGACGTCAACGAAGTCGTCGGCGCCGTAGGTGCCAACCAAATACTTGGCATCATTGATGCCACCGAACCACTCGAAGCTGTCGTCGAAGCCGTAGTGAGCTTGTAGATATTCCGAGCGGGTGCGGGTGCCGCATGCACCCCAAGTGAAGGAATTCGTTTCTTCATTGGGCCGCAACAAGGCGCCGGCAAACTCCACGCGGACGTAGCGCAGGCTGCCGCAGTCGTGAGTATCGTCGGTGCCGCCGTAAAGCGTGTCCGGGCTGTCCGGAAGGCCTTCAATCGAAAGTGAGCCACCCGGGTCATTGACGACGGCCTTACCGAGCATTATGAGACCACCCCAGTCACCACGCTGGCGGTTGCCGAGCCGTTCGGAACTGGTCATGATGATGGGACGGCTACGGGTGCCGCGGGCATTGATCTTGCCGGTGTTGGTGATCAACAGAACGCTGGGCGGCTGTGAACCAGGGGCACCGACGATGATGACGCCAGGGTCAATGGTGAGAGTAGCGTTGTTGCGAACCTGAACGATGCCCGCCACGCGATAGGCCTTATCGGGAGTCAGCGTGCGATCTGCGGAAATCACGGCAGGAAGGTTTTCCACTTCGCTCACCACAGAAAACTTCCAATAGGCGCTCTTGATCACCCGAGTGCCGGTGTAATCGCGAACCTGCACCACAATCGTGTGCATGCCAGGTTCATTGGGTACTGCAACAGAGGAGGAAACGAGCGCACCACCAGCGCCCACCAGAATCTGCTTGTTCCAGGACGGAAGCTTCGTGATCTGGAAGCCCTGTTCGGGAGTGCGGCCAAAGATGTCGGTTACAGCTTCGCTGTTGCCCGGAAGATAGAAGCGGCGGCCGTTCTGATTGTTCTGACGATAAGCGATGACGGTGTAAGGATAAATGTCGTCATTCGGCTTCAACGTCATCCGGATAGTGATGTTGTCGCCGGCCCGGAAAAGGTAATCCGGCTCGCCAGCGCGCCGATTGTTGTTGGTTGCCCACACCCACATGGAAGCCTTGGTGTCGAGCTGATTCACGCCCGCCAACTGACGCTCGGCTTCGGACAGAGTCATGAAGTCTCCGCCAGACAGTTTCGCGTCAGCGCCGTAAGCGCTTAAGGCCAGAAGGCCGCTGCTGATAATCGTGAGAAGAGTTTTTCTCATTGGTGCTCCATTCATTACTGACGTGGTTTAGAAAAACGAATAACTTGTGCCAATGGTGAAGGTTCTTCCGATTCGGAAGGACCGGATCAAAATGTCAGACTGCGAGTAGCGGTAATTGTTGTTGGTCAAGTTCTCCGCGCTAAACCGCAAAGTCCATTTGCCGTTTTCGCGAATGTCGAACTGGTAGACCGCGTCGAGGAAAGTATTTCGCTCCTGGTAAATATCGGGTAGCTGGAACGTGCCGACGTCGGTGATGCGCCGGGAGACGGAATTGGAGTAGAAGCGAGCGGAGGAGCGAAGAGTGGGCTTGGACCACTCCACGATCGCGTTGTAGATGAAGCGGGACTGCCCCACAAGCGGTCGGTTGCGAGAAGTCAACTGGGGAAAACGTTCCACCGGAATGATCACGTCCGAATCGACAAAGGTGAAGTTCGTCTGAAAGGCAAAGTCCTGCAGCCGCTTGGAATACTTCGCCAGGTTCTGGCGCCATTCGAGTTCCACTCCCTGATTCTTCGCCCCATCCACGTTGATGAAGCTCTGCCGCAGTTCTGACGCGGTAGGCCGGTAAGTCTGCTCGATCGGGTTAGTGAACCGCTTGTAAAAATAGCTGGCCGCAATCACCTGATTACCGCCCGGGAAGAACTCGTAGCGGATATCGTAATTGTCAATCAGCGCGCGTTGCAAATCCGGATTGCCGACTGTCGAATAACCGCCAACGATATTGGTGAATTCGAAGGGGGAAAGTTCACGGAAGTCCGGACGGTTGACCGTTCGAGAATAACCACCGCGGAGATTCTGCCGGCGGCTCAGGGCATAAATGACGTTGAAACCGGGTAAAGCATCACGGTTGGCGAGTCTGGCCAGTACAGGGGCAGCATTCGGCACCAGAGCGTCCAGGGTGTTGACGTCAATCGTGGCGTCTTCCATGCGTACTCCCGCGACGATGCGGAGCTTAGGGCCCAAGTTCAGGTCCACCATTCCGAATACGCCGTAGATGTCCATACTTGCGGCGTAGGTATCCGTGGCGCGGGTGACTTCGCGGAGAACGAAGCCATCGGGACGGATGTTGGCAGTGCTGAGGATCTGGTTATTCGGCAGCGAGAAGTCCAGGGTCTGCAAACGGACCGGGACGTAACGGAAGCGACGGCTGTCGAAATCGCGCCTCCGAATCGTGCCGCGGAAGCCGCCCTTCAGCAATCCGCTGAAGTTTCCCTTGTAGAAAGGTACGGACCAGTCGGCTTGAGGTTCATAGATTCGGTCCTTCAGCCCATTGAAAAACCGGAACCCGGAATCGCCAAGATTCAGATAGGTGAAGGGGTTGTTGGTGTCCGGCTCGCGACCACGAATGGTCTGGCGAAGGTCAGGCTCATTACGACGGGAGTCGGAGTAAGTGAACTGCCAGTGAAATACGCTATTCCGGAGCTTCGCTAAGGCATGTTCGCCTTCGAGACTGGTGGAGTAAAGCGAGCGCTCGACATAGCGGAATCGCGTATCGAGTACGTCGTTGCCGATACTACCATTCAGGCCTGAAAACTGCCGGACTTCTTTGTCGGCATCCCTGGTCAGGGTATTGCGCAAGACCAGCTTCGAGGAGGAAGTTAAGCGGTAGGCGAGATTCAACACCCCGCCGAGTCGGGCGGATTCGTTATCTACGTTGAAGTCGTCGTAGACAGAGAACAGTGCGGGACGACCAGTTCCGGAATTGACAAGGAAGCGCTGCAACTGTGGGGTCCGGCTAGGGGTATTGGCGAAAGTCAACGCTCCGATGACCCCCAACTTTCCGTAGGTATTGCCACCCACCACGCTGTACGATTGCTGAGGACGGGCTGAGGAACGAAAGGAAGGCTCGTAGTCTACAGGAAAGGCTCTGCCGAAAGTTTGGAATTGCTCATCCGTAAACCGGCCAACGAAGAGGCGGTCGTTGGTGGGAATCCCGGCCGGTAATTCGCGCGAGCCTCCGCCGAAGCCAAAAAAGTCACCAGCACCACCTCGGAAAGTGGCCATTCGCTGGAAAGTGGTTTGCGTGTTGAAGCCGTAGTTGACTGAAAACTGGAGCACCTTCTGGGTTGGAAACTCGACCGTATTCATCTGCACGAGGCCACCGGAGAACTCGCCAGGCAGATCGGCGGAGTAGGTCTTCAAAACCTTGATGTTGTCCACCAGGTTGGCCGGGAAAAGGTCCAACGGCACAACTCGTCGTTCAGGTTCGGTCGTGGGGATGATGGCATTGTTCAGCATGGTGGCCGAGTAACGTTCACCAAGCCCACGTACGAACACGAAGCCGTTATCCACCACGGAAATACCGGTTACTTTTTCCAACGCAGCGGCTGCGTCAGAAGCGGTGGAGTTCTTGATATCGTCCTTCGAAATAGAGTCGGAAACGGTGGTGGCCAGTTTTCGCTCCGTCAGGATAGATTCGGCATTGGACTCAATGGCACCAATCTTCTCGTTGACCTCCACGGTCGTTACGGCGCCAACCTGTTGCATGACCGTAGAAGCATCGACAACTTCGTCAGCCTTGACCACTACGTCGGTAACCGTGGCCTCGAGGTGGTTTTCTCCGGTGAACTTGAGAACGTAAGTCCCAGGACTAAGCGAAATTGTGTAGCGTCCTGCGGGGTCCGTCTTAATGCGGTCGTCGGCGATACCGTCAACCGCAACCTGAATGTTGGGGATGGGGCGACCGTTCACTGCGTCGTATACGGTGCCAGCCACAGTTCCCTTGGCCGTTGCGACGCCAGGCGTTTGTGCATTCACACAAAAACACAACGCCCAGCAGACAACGGAGATAATTGACAATTTCATTTGGAAAAGGATTCGATGGAAAACCAGGACGCCGATGCTACTGCACCCAGACCGCAACAGGGTTGGAGGAGATGCCACCGATGGTCAAGAACAATGGCACCTGACCAGTGACGAAGGGCTGATCAGGGACCTGGACGTTTACCTGGCAGATGCCGGGAAATTGGGGGTGAGCACCAGAGAACTGCACGGTAGCCCGCAGATTGCCAACAAAGGCCTCGGTCGTGGCCACGGTCGGCGAGAGCTGTGCCGGAGCCAAGCCGTCCTGAGAAGCTGGATTCGTTCGGCCGCAACCAGTGGCATAGATCTGGATGATTTCTCCACGACGGGCACGCGCCGACTGGCTGTTGATACCGAAATCCTGGTTCTGGATGATACCTTGGGGAATCGCCGCTGTGTTGCTGGAGGCCAAGGCCGGGAAGATTTCCCAAATGTTGACCGTGCCCCGCGCGATCACATTGTTTCCATTCAACACTTCCACAACCTGAGAACCATTTTCCGTGGCGTTGGGAATCACGAAGTTGATCTGTCCCGCGGATACGAAATAAAGAGGCGCTGTACGATTGTTCACCCGGACGCTGATATTCGCCAGGGAAGTGGGAAGAGGCGAAGGCGTCGCGGTGGCGGTGGTCGCCACAGTTCCAAAATTGCCGTATGCACTGGCAATGGAACCCGGTGCAATTGGGGCGCTGGTGTTAAAACCAGAATAGTTAATCACGGCAACAGGGCCAACTTGGGCGCTGAGACTGAAGGCGGCCGAGGCCAAAAGCACTGCAATGCTGGAAAGGGATTTCATGAACGCTCCTGAGAATTGCAAACGACTCTCAGGTTACTGGCCGGGGATGAATCCTCTGTGAATTCCAGGTAACAATTTGGTGACGATGTTCGATTGTTGCGGCAACAACGCTAAGCGCTCTTTGACGCCCGAATAAAGGCGCTCGCAAATTTGCCGGTTGCCGCCTCCGCAAATGCCTCAACGTCCAAACCGCTACCACTTAGGAAGCCTCGGGCGTCGGCTCCGTCGTAGACCCTGGTGTACTCGAAACTTGGCCCGGCAAATCCGGCTTCGCGCAGCTTGGCTTCATAGTCGCTGACGGTAAGTGCTCCCGCAATGCAACCGGCCCAGAGTTCCATGTTCCGGCGCACTTCCGGGGGAACTTCACCCAGCACCACCACATCGGACACCGCGAAGCGCCCGCCTGGCTTCAGCACCCGGAACGCCTCCCGCAGCACCTGATCTTTATCTGCCGACAAGTTGATGACGCAATTCGAGATGATGACGTCCACTGAGGCATCTGGCAGGGGAATTGCTTCAATCTCGCCCTTCAGGAACTCGACATTGTCTACCCCAGCACGTTGTTGGTTCTCGCGTGCCAGCGCCAGCATTTCATCGGTCATATCCAACCCGTAGGCTTTGCCCGTTGGGCCCACGCGGCGGGCGGATAACAGGACATCAATCCCACCACCCGATCCCAGGTCCAAAACAACTTCCCCCGCTCGCAATTCCGCCAGCGCGGTCGGGTTCCCACACCCTAATGAAGCCAGCACAGCTTCCGCAGGCAGGCCCTCAGTTTCGGCGGGCAGGTAAAGGTTGGTCGTGATGGGATCGGTCGCTCCACCACAGCACGAACCGTTACCACTCACTACATTCAACGCTGCCTGGCTGTACTTTTCCTGAACGGCTTGCTTGACATCTTGGGGCTGGATCATACTTCGATGATATTCGAAATAACAGAACAGTCAAGAACTATTTCGATATTTCTTGAATTATCGTATGATGGGGTCGTGAAGCCGCAAGACGAAACACCCCGCATGGCGGACATGTTCTCGGCATTAGGCAATGAAGCCCGGCTGCGGATTCTGCGCCTCTTGCTTAGCGCTCATCCGGAAGGCCTGATCGTGGGCGACATCCAGACCGAGTTGGGCACTTCCGCTTCCACGTTGTCGCACCATCTGGAGAAACTGCGTATTGAGCAACTGGTCGTTGTGGAACGTCAGGGCACTTTTCTCTGGTATCGCGCCAACACGGACGTGCTGTCGGATCTGCTGGGCTTTCTCTATTCCGAGTGCTGCACACGCAATAAGGCGGTGCGGCCTGAATCATTCGTGAGGTTATGCAAATGAAGCTGACACGCCAACAATGGCTATTGAGTCTGGCAGGTCCGTTGCTTGCGCAACAGAAGCAGTTGCGAGTTCTGGTGCTATGCACGGGCAACTCGGCGCGCAGTCAGATGACTGAGGGTTTTCTGAAGAGTTTTGACCGGCGGTTGGATGTCTATAGCGCCGGCACAAATCCTTCTCCGCGCGTCAACCCCTTCGCCATTGCCGCCATGAAAGAACTGGGGCTGGACATCTCGGGCGGCACACCCAAGAAGGCCGACCAGTTCGTTGGGCAGAACTTTGACTACGTGATCACGGTTTGCGACGATGCCGACAAGAACTGCCCGAACTTCCGCGGTAAGGTGGGCAAACGTCTGCAGATTGGCTTCGTGGATCCGGCCAAGGCAACTGGTTCCGACGAGGAAAAAATGGCGGTATTCCGGCGGGTGCGCGATCAGATCCGTGAAAAGTTCCGCGCTCTCTACGAAAACGAACTGAAAGGGAAACTCGCGTGAACCAGCAGCGCGTGCTCATTCTCTGCACGGGAAATTCGGCCCGCAGTCAGATGGCTGAAGGCTATTTGCGCGCGCGCGGCGGCGAACGCTTCGCGGTGGAAAGCGCCGGTTCTCAACCCAGTCGGGTGCGTCCTGAGGCCATTCAGGTCATGGACGAAATCGACATCGATCTGCGGACTCATCGCTCCAAACACGTCGACGAATTCGCGGGCCAGCCTTTCGACATCGTCATCACGGTTTGCGATCACGCACGCGACGTTTGCCCGGTCTTCCCAGCGGAAACGCGGCACCTGCACTGGAGCTTTGAGGACCCGGCTGCCCTCAGCGGTACGGAAGCCGAACGGGTGAATGAATTCCGCCGCATTCGCGACCAGATCGCCGCTCGTTTCGATGCCTGGCTTGAGGAAATGCCGGCCTAGTCTTCTTCGGGAGCAAAGCGCGGCGCCCGTGGTTCCAGTCCTAACGACCGCAAAGCCTCTTCACCGCCAGGAGCGTTCAATTCCCAGTACTTCATGCGGTCGCTGGCGACGAGTTCACCCACTTCTCCGGACGAGAACTGCCAACGCACAATGCGGTGGGGCGCTTCCTTCTCTACCTGAAACTGGTATGTGTTGCCATTCGCCAGTTGAGCCGAGAAAGTTTCCACCTCAAACTCTCCAGCCGGCACTTCCACACGCTGCAGCGTTGCGTTGCGTGAAAGATTGATGCGCACCCAGGCCATTGGTTGATGTGCATCGCGCGAGCTGCGCAGACTTGTCAGGTAGGGCACATCACGCGATTGCCCCGGCTCCAGAAAGCGCGGCGCCATGCCGCGCGCCCAGAAGGCCAGCGCGTCTTCACTCAATCCGCCGGGCGGTAAGCTCAGGCGTTGGGCGAGGTCACCATCACCATCAAAATAGCTCGCACCCGTGACGCGCACTGCGCCCGAATCAAACAATGCCTGCGCATACATATGGCCGCACCATTCCTGCCGGGAGAACGATGCCTTGGCCAGTTGCCCGGCCGGGCGGCCACCCATGTCCGCCAGTCCGAGAAAGCTCGAGAGCATTTCGCTGTAATCGTAGATGCCCGTTTGGAAATTCTTTTGCCAGTTGAGCTTCATGACGGGAAACTCGTCGGATTTGGGATTGCGCCCGGGATCCGCCTTTACCCTTTGCCTCTCCGAGAAAGTCTCGCTTACAAAGATCATCACCGACTCACCCTGCCGCGGCATGCCATAACGCGGGATTGTCAACTGGTAGGTAGACAACTCGGCAAACCCGTCCCCCCAGGTTTCCCAGAACCGGGCATCGTAGCGAGGCGCAGGTGAAGCGCTGGGCGGCACTGGACGCGAACAGCCAACAAGCATCATGAGCAGAACGGCGACAGATAGACGTTGTAGAGACATGCAAAGACCCGTATTTGAATACAATAGAAGTTTCCCATGAGACTCGTCCTAATTTGCACGCTTTGCGGGCTGCTGGCTGTTGGCCTGGCGTGCAACCGTAAACCCTCGGCGGATGTGGCCGCCACTGTCAACGATAAGCCCATCACCTACGCTGACCTGGACAAGCAGTTTGCCTTTCAGTTCGGGCCAGCCACAGACCGTGCCACCGATGACCAGCTCACCATTCAGAAGCTGGAGTTCCTGCGTGTCTTGATCGACAACGAAATCATGCTCCAGAAGGCTGAAAAGCTTGGGCTGCTGGCCACTGATGCCGACGTCGAGGCCAAGCTCAATGAGATGAAGGCTCCCTACACCCAGGAAGAATTCCAGAAGCAGCTCGCGGCTCGCAAAATGAATGTGGACGATCTCAAGGGCCAGATCCGGCGGGAGTTGTCCATCGAGAAGCTTTTCAATAAAGAAATTCGCAGTCTGATTTCCATCACCGATCAGGACATTCGCGACTACTACAACGCCAACAAAGCCAATTTCAACCTGCCCGAACCACAGGTGCACCTGGCCCAGATTCTCGTCACTCCCTTTGACGACCCCGGCGTGCGCAACCTCAAGAACGACAAGGCCAAGAACGATGCCCAGGCACAACAGAAGATCCGCATGATTGAACAGCGCCTCAAGAGTGGCGAAGACTTTGCCGCGCTTGCCGCCAATTTTTCGGAAGATCCACAAACAGCAGCCAACGGTGGAGACTTGGGCTTCATGGGGGAAAGTACTCTCGACAAGGCTAACCCCGAACTCCGCAAACTCATCATGAGTCTGCCCGCGGGCGGAGCCTCCAACATCATCAAAACCCAGGAGGGCTACCGGATTCTCAAGGTTCTTAGTAAAGAACCGGCTGGACAGCGTGATTTGAACGATCCGCGGGTACAACAGGGCATCCGCGAGGGCTTGGTCACCCGCAAAGACCAGTTGGCTAAAGCTGCCTTTTATGAAGCTGCCCGGAATGAAGCCAAGGTCATGAACTACTTCGCCCTCAAAGTCATGGAAGGATTGGCCGCCAAGAAGTAGGCGCCTACAAGCAGGCAATCCCTCCTACACTGGCGAGTGCGCTGGAGTCTTTCACGATCTCCACATCAACACCAGCCCGTTTGGCCAACCAGACTGAGTCCTCGTGAATCATTGATGTCTGCCATGGGGCGCGGACAGATAGGGCCACTGTCTTGACCCTTTGCTGCGCCAGTGCGCTGAATACAGCGCCTGCTCCCAGATGCGGCGAGTGGCCCACGAGTTGCTGTGCCACCTGCCGCGAGTGAACTTCTTCCACTTCCCGAAACGTGTCCAGCGCAGCAGGAACGATCTGCGTCAATGTCGCCCTCGGTTCCACTGCGAGTTGCGCCATCGATCCGCGCAACAAGCGCCGCGCCGAGGGAAGCAGTTCATCCGGCGCCGCCAGTATCCACGGCGGCGCCTCCCCCTGATAGCGATACTGGGCTTGCCGCAGTACCTCCATCATGGCCGTGCGCCATTCCCGCGAGCGGTACGGTGCGCGAAAACTCAGCTGAAAATCAATCCGGCCTAACTCGAAATGAGCAATGTCCACCCGCTCGGGCTGCACATGAACCAACCGGAACTGATGGTAGTCATCCAGAATCCGGGATGCCTCATACAAAGCCGGCAGTTGTCCAACTTCCAGGCGGTTCTCCAGTTGTAGCGCCAGTGGAACGTGAAAGAGAAACATTCGCTCCCCGCCCCGCACGAAAAATCCCATTCCCGGCAACTGACTTGGCATCTTGAACAGCCCTCGTGCCACCCCAACGGCTTCTCGCAATTCTGGCCGCCTCCGTTGCGACACCGCGCTAAGGCAGCGCGCTGCCTGCTGCTCAAAGCGCATTCGCCCCTCCTCATCCCGGTTGAAGTAGCCGCTCAGTACGGGCGCGCTACTCTCACTTTGCCGGGCGATTTGCTTCAAGAGTTGGTCCAGTTCGGGAGCAGTCCACATGAATTAACGCACCTTAACAGCAAGATGTCTCCCCAAAGTCTTGAGTTTCGAACTTTTTGGGATTTTGAGCATCCAACCTATCGATGCCCAACGAAATCTCACGTCTCGACGAGGCCAGCCTCGATCTGCTGTTTCGAGAAGCCCGCACGTTTTCCGCTTGGCAGGAACGCGCGGTCGCTCCAGCACTTCTCGAGGAAATCTACAACGAAATGAAGTGGGCTCCCACTTCCATGAACGCCAGTCCACTGCGCATTGTCTTTGTCACCAGTGCAGAAGGTAAGGAGAAACTCCGTCCCTGCCTCATGGAGGGCAACATCAAGCAGACCATGGCCGCTCCGGTTACGGCCATTCTCGCTCACGACCTCAACTTCTTCGAACGCATGGACTACCTGTGGCCTCACTCTCCAGTCCGGGCCATGTTCGAGCGCGATGCGAAGTTCACTGAGCAGTTCGCCTTCCGCAACGGCACGCTGCAGGGCGCCTACTTCCTGCTTGCCGCACGCGGCTTGGGCCTCGACTGCGGTCCTATGTCTGGCTTCAACAATGCCGCTGTCGATGAAGCCTTCTTCCCTGGCACCTCCTGGCGCTCCAACTTTCTCTGCAATCTTGGCTACGGTGACCGCGGCAAGTTGCATCCCCGCGGACCGCGCCTCGACTTCCAGGAAGTCGTCCGTTTCGCTTGACCTCTATCTTCGATAAGATTGGCCAGCGATGCACCGTCTCTGGCCACTTCTCCTCTCCACCTGCTGCCTGACTCTGGCCCAAGGCCCCGTTCTGAAGGTGGAAAGCCCCATGCCGCCTCCCGCTTGGGCACTCATGCAGCGAGCCGTGCTCAAGGCCAATTCTGACGCTGCCCGCGCTTTCTACAAGCGCTATGTCGACGAACGTGGCTATCTGCTGCACACTCCGCGCTGGGGCACTCTCGATGGCCCCGATGACGCCATCGAGACCTTCTACAACTGGACTCTGCTGCATGCCTTGGGCGGTGATGATGACCTTCTCACCATGTTCAATCATGCGCAGGAAGGCCATCTCAAGCAATACGGCGAGTTACGCACCAAACTCACGAAACTGGCGGAGAACGGGGCCTACTACAAGGAGTTCATCACGATGTCCGACTGGTTCCATACCGGTGAGGGCATGCGTGCCTTTCTCTTGGCCGGCCTGTCCCAGCCCGATGACCCGCTCTATCGCCAGCGCATGAAGCGCTTCGCGGGCCTCTACATGAACGAAGACCCAGAAGCTCCCAACTACGACCCCCAGCACAAGATCATCCGCAGCATCTGGACGGGCTCTAAAGGCCCCATGCTCACCCGCGCCACCGTCTATGACTGGGTGGGCGACCCCGTCCCGGGCGCCTTCCACCTTCTGCACAACCCAGCCGGTCGCAAACAGGTGCTCGATATGGCCAAGTACTACGACAAGATGCTGGCTCATTGCACCGAATACCTCGACTCCGCGGGCGACATCCATCTCAACCTTGCGGCCACGATTCTTCACCTCAATGCCTACATGCTCACTGGTGAAGAGAAGTACCGCAACTGGGCCATCGAATACATCGATGCCTGGAAGCAGCGCGCCGCCGCAACGGGCGGGATGATTCCGTCCAACATTGGACTGGATGGCAAGCTGGGCGGCGAACATAATGGCCAGTGGTGGAAGGGCACCTACGGCTGGAACTTCACCATCTACGATGGCGAACTCGAACAGATTGCCCACCGCAACTACTTCATGCACGGCGCCTGGCCCGGCTTCAGCAACGCCCTTCTGTTGACTGGCGACCAAAGCTACATCGCTGTCCTGCGCAAGCAGATGGAGCTACTCTACGCCCAGCGCAAGACCGAGGGAGGCAAAACGGTTTACCCGCAAATGTACGGCGACCCGCGCGGGTATAAGCACAACGGCAAGCCCGAGTGGTATCACTTCACTCCCAACTCTTTTTCTGACCGCATGGCCGAGATCTATCTCTGGTCCATGGACCGCAACGACCTCGACCGCATCCCCGAAAAACCTGATTGGCTCAACTACCTCGAAGGAAAAGACCCGGCCTTCCCCGAGCGCACGCTAACTGCCGCCCTCACCAGCATTCGCAAAGACATTCAGGTCATGCACGATGACGACACCACCGCTGATACGCGCCTGGCCGATTACCTGCTCGACATGCAACCGGTCACCACCGACGCCCTGCTCAACCTGTCTACCGGTGGTTACTTTGCCCGTGGCCGTGTCTGGGTACTTCACTCCCGCTTCCGTTACTTCGACCCCGAACGCCGCCGCGCTGGCCTTCCCGAAGACGTCGCTGCTCTCGTCGATCAACTCACCGCCAGCGAAGCAAGCGTCACGCTAGTCAACACCAACCCCGTTACACCGCGCACCATCACCATCCAGGCCGGCGGCTACGCCGAGCACGAATTCACCAACGTCACCCTCGACGGCAAAACAGTTCCCATCAACGGCCGTCATCTCACACTCCGGCTATCTGCGGGTGCGGGCGCCAAGCTCCGCTTCACCATGAAGCGCTATGCCCAACGGCCCACATTTGCTTTTCCCTGGAATCAATAAAGGGGCCACCCGGGCCCCTGATTTCTAGCGTGCTCAAGTAAAGCGCGAACCTGGCGCCCCGCAGCCACCACCGCCGCCGCTCGCACCAGATCCGCCACCCGTCGTCACGCAGCAAGTGGACCACTGCTTTTTGGCCACCACAAAGCCGCAACGCGGGCATTCGGCCGGTTCTTCGGCCTCCCGCATCGGCCGCAACTTCTCAAAATCGCTGCCGCAGTTCGTGCAGCGGTACTCATACATCGGCATATGCTTCTATTTTAGCGGCTCCACGCGCAGATTCCGAAACTCCACCACCCCATCATGGATCTGCAGCGCCAGCGGTGACCGCCGCTTCTCCTGCCGCCGTAGCATGTGCCGCGACTGCCGTGGGCTCTGTTCAAAGGAAGCAGCGGCTTCGTTCGAATCCAGATCCACATTCACCACCCGCTCTCCGTCCACCCAATGTTCCACATGGCGCCCGCGCACCACGATGCGACCCTCGTGCCACACTCCAGGACCGGCCGGCTTCGCCTTCACCGGCGCCACATAGTCGTACAATGCCCCGGCCGCATGCCGCGGCGTGGAAAGCGCATCCGGATTCGCCAGGTCGTCTGTGATCTGAAACTCCAGCCCCACCGGCTCCAACCGGCGCGTGGAATCCCCGAACATCTGTATCCGGTATTTCACCCCGGAGTTGGCCCCGGCTTCCGCCCGCCACTCGAAGCGAAAATCAAAGTCTTCAAACTCTTCCCGCGTCAACAGGTACACTGCCTTGCCACGCCCCGGCGTAGTCGCCAGCAACCCATCGCGCGCCTCCCAACTCGGTGCGCTCACCGCCTCGCCCTTCTCCCAATACCAGCCCGCCAGCGAGCGCCCATCAAAGAGCATCTTCTCCTGGCTCAATAGCAATAACCAGACAGTCCACCACACCCTGTCAGAATACAACCGCTGTCATCGCCCTGTAACCCGTCAGTGCCATGCTGTAGTTTTCCCATGCGCCTTTTGCTGGCATGCATGATTCTCCTGGGTGCCTGCGGGCATCCCGAAGCCCCGGTCATCCATGGCGCTGGCGCCAGCTTCCCTTTCCCCATCTACTTCAAGTGGTTTGGTGAATACCAGCGCCTGCACCCGCAGGCGCGCATCAACTACCAGTCCATCGGCAGCGGTGGCGGCCTGCGCCAGCTCGCCGCGGGCACGGTCTCGTTCGCAGGCACTGACATCCCAGCTGCCAATGCCCAAAATTGGCTTCACGTCCCTGCTGTGATTGGAGGCGTTGCGGTCGCCTACCACTTACCCTCACTCTCCCAGCCGCTGCGCTTAAGGCCGGAAACACTAGCCGCTATCTACCTTGGCGAAATCAGCACATGGAACGATCCACAACTCCTGGCCGATAACCCCGCTCTTGCCGCCCACTCCCAACCCATTACCGTCATCCGCCGTTCCGATGGCAGCGGCACCACCTATGCCTTCACCGAGTACCTCGCCAAAGTCTGCCCCGACTGGCGCCACCACGTCGGCGCCGGCCCTTCTGTGAAATGGCCCACTGGCCTTGGCGCAAAAGGCAGCGAAGGAGTCACTGGCCTGCTCGAACAGACCCCCTTCTCCATCGGCTATCTCGAATACAATTACGCCCGCCAAAACCATTTGCCAGTGGCCGCCATTCGCAATGCCGCCGGACACTTCATCACTCCCAGCCTAGAGTCTTTCACCAGCGCCGCCGCCACCAACGCCCTGGCCATGTCCGCGGACTTCCGCGCGTCTCTGACCAACTCGACAGGCCCAGCCGATTACCCCATCACCAGCTTCACCTGGCTGGTAACCCCGCGTGATCATCCCCACCCTTCGCAAACCATCGTCCTCAAGGGCTTCCTGCTCTGGATGCTCACCGAGGGCCAGCGAATGGCCGCGGCCCTGAACTACGCGCCGTTGCCCCCAGCCATTGCACAGCGGGCTCAGGAGGCAGTATCCCGTTGGCTGTGAAACGCCACCTTCCCGACGCACTGGCCGCATACATGGCTCAGGGTGCGGGCCTTCTCGTCGTGGCTCTCACCTGCGGCATCGCCCTCATGCTCTGGAGGCAGGCAACTCCAGCACGCAGCGCCTTCGGTGGCGCCTTTCTCGCCTCGCGCGAATGGAATCCGGTTCAGGACAGCTACGGCGCGCTGCCCTTCCTCTTTGGCACCCTCCTCACCTCGCTACTCGCCCTGGGTCTGGCCTTGCCCGTGGGGCTGGGAGCAGCCATCTATCTTTCCGAGATGGCGCCCCGCCGTTGGGAGCCCCTACTCTCCCGCACCGTCGAACTGCTCGCGGCGATTCCCAGTGTGGTCTATGGGCTGCTGGCCGCGCTCATCCTCGTCCCCCTGCTGCGCACTCAGGTCCAACCTCTGCTCGCCCTCACTTCCCTGCCCTTCTTCACGGGCCCCTCCTTGGGCGTCGGCTTCCTGGCCGCCAGTCTCATCCTCGCCATTATGATCCTGCCCATCCTCATCAGCCTGTCGCGCGATGCCCTGCGCCTGGTTCCCCCCCACCAGCGCGAGGCGGCCCTCGGCCTCGGCGCCACTGAAGCCGAAACCATTCTGCTCGTCGTCCTTCCCAATGCCCGCCGCGGGGTCACCGGCGCTGTCTTTCTCGCCCTGGCGCGGGCTCTCGGCGAAACCATGGCGGTCACCATGGTTATCGGCAATTCGCCCACCCTCAGCGCCTCGCTCTTCTCGCCCGGCTACACCATTGCCGCCGTGCTGGCCAACGAATTCACCGAGGCCAGTTCCGCACTCCATCTCGCCTCCCTCTCCCAACTCGCCTTCATTCTGCTGGCGCTCAGCCTGGCCTTGCAACTCATCGCCCGCCAGATCTACCGCGGGGATGCACCATGAGTACTCGCCTCCGTTCGCTTTACCAACTCATCTTCCGCACTGCGTGCATGACTTCCGCCGCCTTCGCCGTCCTGCTCCTCGCGGCGGTCCTCGGTCTCCTGCTTTGGCGCGGCATCTCCGCCCTCGATCTCAACTTCTTCACCCAACTCCCCGCTGCCCCGGGCGAAGCCGGCGGCGGTTTGCGCCATGCCATCCTCGGCAGCCTCCAACTCGTGGGCCTTGCCGCGCTTCTGGGTCTGCCGGTGGGCCTGCTCACGGGTATCTACCTGTCCGAGTATGGCCAGGGCTGGCTGGCCAACCTCATCCGCAACGCCGCGGACCTCCTCAATGGCCTCCCCTCCATCGTGCTTGGCCTCTTCGCCTACACGGTCATCGTCCAGCCTACGCGCCAGTTCTCCTGGCTGGCCGGTTCGGTAGCCTTGAGCCTCCTCGTCATTCCCAGCGTCCAGCGCGCCACGGAAGACTTCCTCCGCCTCACCCCGCTCAGCCTGCGCGAAGCCGCCTGGGGTCTTGGCGCCCGCCAGTGGCGCACCATCGCGACCGTTCTGCTGCCCGCTGCGTCCCGTGGCATTCTCACCGGCGCGCTGCTGGCCATTGCCCGCATCTTTGGCGAAACCGCGCCCCTGCTCTTCACCAGTTTCGGCAACCGCTTCCCCGCCTCCAGCCTCTGGGACCCCGTCGCTTCCCTGCCCGGCGTTATCTTCGCTTATGCCATCTCCCCCCATGAAGACTGGCGCCGGCAAGCCTGGGCCGCCGCCCTCGTCCTCATCGCCATCATCCTCTTCCTCAACCTCACCGCGCGAAAGTGGATCCGGCCATGAAGCCCAAGTTTCAAGTCCGGCAGCTCAGCTTCTTCTATGGCCCGGCCAAAGCCCTGCATGAAGTGGACCTCGACATCCCGGCTCACCAGCTTCTCGCCCTCATTGGTCCCTCCGGCTGCGGCAAATCCACCTTTCTGCGCGCACTCAACCGCATCGGCGAAACTCTCCCCGGCGCCCGCATGGAAGGCGAGGTCCTGCTCGATGGTCAGAACATTCAACACCTCGACCCCACCATCCTGCGCCGCCGTGTGGGCATGGTCTTCCAGCGCCCCAACCCTTTTCCCAAGTCCATCTTCGAGAATGTCGCCTTCGGTCCGCGCGTCAATGGCTTCCGGGTCAACCTGAACGAAACCGTCGAACAAGCCCTTCGTCAGGCCGACCTCTGGGAAGAAGTCAAGGACAAACTGAAGGCCCCCGCACACGCCTTAAGTGGTGGGCAGCAACAGCGACTCTGCATTGCCCGCGCCCTCGCGGTTCAACCCGAAGTGCTGCTGCTCGATGAGCCCTGCTCCGCCCTCGACCCCCTATCCACCGCGCGCATCGAACACCTCCTCACCGAACTCGCTCCCCGTTGCACCCTCATCATGGTCACCCATAACATGCAACAGGCGTTGCGCATCGCCCACCGCACCGGTTTCTTCCTCAATGGACGCCTCCTCGAGGAAGCCCCCACGGCCGATCTGTTCGCCTGTCCCCGCCACCCGGAAGCCGCCGCCTATCTTCAGGGCCACTTCGGCTAGCTCAATACCCCACCAGCGGCGTGCGTCCCCGCCAGCGCCCCGTCCGCAATTCCTCCAGCACAAACGCCGCCACATCCGCCCGCGATATCTTACTGATCGTTATGCCTGCCAGTTCATCAGTAGCTCGCAATACCCCACCCCGCGGCCCATCGGTGAACGATGCCGGGCGCACAATCGTCCAGTCCAGCCCGCTCTCCTCGATCAGCCGCTCCTGCACATCCTTATCCGCGTACAGCTTGCTGGTAAAGAGAGGAAAGATGAACCACTCGTAGAACCAGCCCCCGTGCCCCTTCGAATCACCCGCACCAATCCCCGTGATCACAATGAGCCGCCGCACCCCGGCCTTCCGCATGGCCGCAATCAACACCCGCGTCGTTTCAGAAAACAGCGTCGTCGCCTTGCCCGGTGGCGCTCCCAATGAATAGATCACCGCCTCACAACCCGCCAACGCCGCCTCCACATCAGCCCCGCGCAATGTATCGCCCGTCACTACTTCCAGACCCTTCGCCGCCGACACCCGGGCTGCATCTCGCACCAGCGCCCTCACCTCGTACCCCGCTTCCAGCGCCTGCTCCAGCAGATGCTTGCCAATTGAACCCGTAGCGCCCAGCAGCAGGATCTTCATCCTTACCTCCTAGCGGACATCTTCGCAAAACCGTCGCACCGTCAGGGGAGCCAGACACTTCCCCTTGAGTTCCCCGTCGACGGCGCACCCCCGAAAATTCCAATAACTCCCCGTGTCCGCATCGGCCATGCGTGCCTCGCCCAGCACATTCACACCGGTAAACCGCAAGGGTGCCCCAGTCTCCGGATGCTCCGCCAGATATACCCGCAACCCCAAGCCCTCCCGCGGACTCAGCAACACCACATCCGCTGGCTCCTGCCAAACTCCTCCTCCCGGCAGATGCTCCAACTGGTAATGCTGTACCTTGCCACGGTACTCCACCCAGTGCCGCAACTTCCCTTGCCGCTGCCATTCCTGTCCCGTACTCCTTCTCGGCGTCCACAACAGGCCATCGGGGTGCTCGTCATCCCAAACATCCAGACTCATTTCCTCACCAGGCACATGTCGCAACTGACGTCCCTTCCAGGCCCCTGCCACTGCCACTCCCCGCCGCGGGTCCCAGTAGGACTTCGTCTGCCGGTCCCGCAACAGATAGTGCCCTCCGCGCCTTGCCACTTCCGTAAATTGCAACTCCTGCCCATCCAGTTCCCGGCTCCATACCTCCGCCGCATGGCAATCCCCCGTAGCCACCACCAGAACACCCACACCACCCGCTTCATCCTCTACCCACCGCTTCGCCGCCAGATAACGCAGAGGGTATGCCTTCGCCACAGCGCCCATGCGCAAGGCCAGCACCAGTTCCTCTTCCGGAACCTGCGTTGCCTCCTGCGGTCGCACAAAGCGCAGATCCGCTTCGTCCGCCGCCGCTGGCCAACCGGTCACCACTCCTGCCACCAGCCACAACAGGCCGCCCCCTTTAAGCCACCACCCGCGCCCTCGCCACAACAGATACAGCCCTACCAGGCCCCCAAAGCCTGCCAGGTAAGGCCCAGCGAAGTGAAGTGTCAACCAGTGCTCACCCGGCTGCGGCAACTCCCGCGCCACGGCCATGAGTCCCACGCGGCTAGCGGCCAGCGCCAGTCCAGCTAACACCCAAAGAACTATCTGCTGCCCCACGCCCTCAGTTTACAAACCACGCCGCCCGGTATAGCGCCGCAATCTCATCCGCCGTTGGCGCCACGGGATTATTCCCCGGCGAACCCGAAGCCAGCGCATCCACCGCCATCTTCGGAATCACCCGCGCAAACGCTTCCCAGTCCCCGCCGCAACACTCCTGGAGCGAGGGCACCTTCAGATCCCGGTTCAGTTCCTCCAACCACCCCACCAGCGCCTCCGCAGTCGGCGCCACGCCCATGATCCGGGCAATCTCCCCGTAGCGTTCCGGGTCTCCCGCAAAGGAGAACCGCGTCACCGCAGGCAGCAGCACCGCGTTCGACAACCCGTGGGGTATATGGAACAACGCACCCAGCGGACGCGACATGCCATGTACCAGCGCCACGCTGGCATTGCCAAAGGCCAGGCCACCTTCCAGCGCCGCCAGCGCCATCTGTTCTCTCGCTCTTAAGTCATCACCCTCGGCCCAAGCCCGCCGCAGATAGCCCACTGTCCGCTCGATGCACGACAGCGCTTTTGCATCCGACAACTCACTCCGCCGCCGCGACACATACGCCTCCATGCCATGCGTCAGCGTATCCACCCCCACATGCGCCGTCAGCCCGCGCGGCATCGTCGCGCTCAACTCACAATCCACAATCGCTACATCCGGCATCAACGCCGCGGCCTTCGTCATCCGCTTCACGCCCGCCTGCGTATCGGTAATCACCATCACCGGCGAGGCCTCGCTGCCAGTCCCCGCCGTTGTCGGCACCGCAGCCAGCAACACCAGCCGGTACCCCTGCCGCACCGCCTTCGCACAGTCAATCGGGCTCCCACCGCCAAAGGCCACCACCCCGTCTGCCTCATGCCGCCGCGCCAGCGTCAACCCGGAAGCCACATTCTCCTCAGTCGGGTCCGGCTGCACCCCGGCATACACCTCCACCTCCATCCCCGCCTGACTCAACGCGTCCAGCACCGGGCTCAACACCCCAGCCCCCACCAGATACTCATCCGTCACCACCAGCGGCCGTCGCACCCCCCGCTCCTGCAGCACCCTCAACAGTTCATGCCGCGCGCCCGCGCCATACACAATCAAACCTGGACTCTGATATGTCGCCATTAGAACTTCCTCGACCACATCTGCGGCCACCTTTCCACGACTACCTTCTCATTCGTGAAGAACCTCACCGCGTCCGCTCCCTGCCCGTGGAGATCGCCAAAGAAACTCTCCCGCGCCCCGCTGAACGGGAAGAAGGACATCGGCGCCGCCACGCCCACATTGATCCCCACGTTCCCCACCTCGGCTTCCGTTCGAAACCGTCGCGCCGCCTCGCCCGACCGCGTGAACAGACACGCCATGTTCCCGTAAGCCCCGCTGTTCACAAACTCCAGCGCCGCCTCAATCGTGGGCTGCCGCATCACCGTCAGCACCGGCCCGAAAAACTCCTGCCGCAACAGCGGGCTTTCTTCGCCCAGCCCCTCCACAATCGTCGGCTTCAGGAAGTATCCCGGCCCCAGGTCATGCTTTCGTCCGTCTACCGTCAATCTCGCGCCTGCGCTCTCCAATTCCCCCAGCACGCCCAGCAAGCGGTCCCGCGACGCCCCTGAAATCACCGGCCCCATCTGCACTTCCTCAAAGCCGTTCCCCGTCTTGCGCGTTGCCGCCGCCTCACGCAGCGCCTCCCCGAAAACACCTTCCGCCTCGCCCACCAGCACTGCCACGCTTGCCGCCAGACACCGTTGCCCCGCACACCCAAACGCCGAGTCCGCCACAATCGCCGTGGCCGTCTCCACGTCCGCGTCCGGCAGGATCACCACCGGGTTCTTCGCCCCGCCCTGGCACTGCACCCGCTTGCCCAGACTCGCCGCTTTCGCATACACCGCCCGTGCCCCTGCGCTCGACCCCACAAAGCTGACGCTCCGCACCAGCGGATGCTCCATCAGCCAGTCACTCACTTCCCGGTCGCCGTTCACTACATTCACCACGCCCGCCGGCAGCCCTGCCTCTTGCATCGCCTGCATCAGCATCTGCATCGTCAAAGGCACCCGCTCGCTCGGCTTCACCACCACCGTCGAACCCACGGCCACCGCATACGGCAGGAACCAGAACGGAATCATCCCCGGAAAGTTGAACGGGCACAGCAGCGCCGCCACGCCCAGCGGCTGCCGGATCGAAAACTCGTCAATCCCCGCCGCGATGTTCTCGTTGAATCCCGTCTGCTGCAGATACGGCATCCCCGCCGCCGTTTCCACGTTCTCAATGGCCCGCCGCATCTCCCCGCGGCTCTCGGCCAGCGTCTTGCCGCACTCCAGCGTAATCGTGCGCGCCAGCGCTTCAAAGTCGCGCTCCAGTATCATCTTCAACCGGAACAACGGCTGTATCCGCTCCGTTACCGGCACACGGCGCCAGCTCAAAAACGCCTGCTGGGCTGCCTCCACGGCTGCGCCCACCTCCGCAGCGGTTGCCATCGTCACCTGCCCCACCACTTCCGCCCGCGCCGGGTCATGCACCGGCAATACCCGCGTCCCCGCCGGACGGCGCCACGCGCCGCCCCAATAATGATGTGTCTCTTGCATCCTCTCTAAGCTATTACACTGGAACTTCCGCTTGCCTCTTCTCCCCACAGCCTTGGGCATGTTCCTCTTCGGCCACCTCTGTGGCATGGCTGTGCTCAACGGCCTCATCCAGCAGCGCGCTCAACTCACCCTGCCGGAATTCAGCCTTGTCCTCTCTACCGGCGCGGTAGCTGCTCTTTCGGTCAACCTCATCCTGCGCCGCCTCAACCTCCGCGTTTCGGGCGGCATCGGCCTGCTTCTGCTGGCCATCGCCGTCTGGCTTCCCGTCACCGCGCAAACGCTGCCCACCCTCCTCCTCGCCTACTCACTCCAGGGCGCCGCCTCCCGCCTCGCGCTCTCCGGCCTCTATCGCGCCATCGCCGCTATCCAGCGTGAGGCCAACCTCCAGGGCAGCCCCGGCAACCCCACCCTCTTTCTCGAATCCCTCGCCGGTTTTGGCCTCGGCGAAAGCTTTCTGCTCGATTCCTTCCTCGCGCACTTCACCGCCCTGCTCTGGCCACCCGCCTTGCTCAGTCTCCTGCTGGGCGTGCCCGCCGCGCTCTGGCTTCGCGGCCGCCTGCCGGAATGGCACGCGCAACCAGCCACCCACTCTTCATCCACAACTGCCGCTGCCGTACCCGTCGCTGCCGCCTTCGCCGCCTATGGCGCTGAAGTCTTCACCATGACCCAGGCCACTGCCTGGTCTGGCCTGCTCGCCACATCCCTCTCCCTCGGCCAGCGTGACATTCCTCCCCTCCTCGCCGCAGGTCTGCTCTCGGGCACCTTTTGGGTGGTGGTTGGCTCAGTCCGCTACGGCGCCTCGCGCTGGGAAACGCTCGACCTCCGCCGCGTCGTCCTCCTCGGCCACGCCATCTGCCTTGCCGCTGTCTTCGGCGCATTCCTCCGCCCCAACGACGCGCTCATTCTGCTCGCCTGCTATGCCCTCCTTGGCGCCGGCATCGCCTGCTTCGTCCCCTTCGCTCTGCAAACCATCGCCCGCCATCCCCAGGGCGGCCGCTTCGCCGATCACTTCGCCCTCCTGGGTCCGGTCATGAGCGTCGGCGTTCATCTGCTCACCGGCTACTTCGCCGGCCAGCACCAACTCTTTGTCCTCGCCGCCCTCACCCTCTCCCTCCTGCTCGCCCGCAAATGAAAAATCCCCGCCACAGCATTTTCCGTCTGTGGCGGGGTTCCTTTACCGGAGGGGAGTAAAGTGATGTAACTACTTCTTCTTCGGCGGCACGATGGCGTCTTTTACTGCCTTCGCGACGCGGAACTTGACCACCTTCTTGGCGGGAATCTTGATGGCGGCGCCGGTGGCAGGGTTACGTCCCGTCCGCGCTTTCCGCTCCTGGCGTACCAGCTTGCCGATACCCGGCAGCGTGGCTTCGCCCGCTTTCTTCGTCTCACGCACCATGATTTCCGCGTAGGTCGTCACGAATTCCTTGGCTTGCTTGCCGGTTACACCCAGCTTCTCGGCCAGTTCTTTGATCAATTGCGATTGGGTCATGCGATCAGCCATTGTTTTGCTGCTCCTTGCTCTTTCGATATGCTCGTGCTGATCCAAACATTCTTGAGTCTAAATGTTTCAGCTTCAAGCGCACCCTCATCATAGGGATTTTTCCGCCTGCTGTAAAGAGAAAAATAACGGAAAAGCCCCATTTCTGGGGCTTTTCTGCTCTTGAGGGCCTTCCCGGCCCCATTTTCAGGCCAAAACAAAAAAGTCAATTAATGTTTTGGCAGTGTTTTCAGGGGTCTGGGCTACTTCTTCGCCTTCCCCGCTGCCTCGCCTTCTGGCGCCGCTTCCACCCTGGGAGCCAGGCCCAGCAGCCGCCGCAGTTCCACATCGATCGCCTGATAGGCGTCCGGATGATCCTTCAGAAACTGCCGCGCGTTCTCCCGCCCCTGCCCGATCCGCTCACCCTTGTAGCTGTACCAGCTGCCGCTCTTCTCAATTACATTCTGGGCTACCCCAATGTCAATCAGATCGCCTTCCACGCTGATGCCGTGCCCGTACAGGATGTCGAACTCCGCTTCCCGGAACGGCGGCGCCACCTTGTTCTTCACCACCTTCACCTTCGTCCGGTTGCCCGTCACCGCCTCGCCATCCTTGATCGCGCTGATGCGCCGGATGTCCAGCCGCACGCTCGCATAGAACTTCAGCGCCCGCCCGCCTGTCGTCGTCTCGGGGCTGCCAAACATCACGCCGATCTTTTCGCGGATCTGGTTGATGAAGATCAGACAGGTATTCGACTTCGCGCAGATGCCCGTCAGTTTGCGCATCGCCTGCGACATCAATCGCGCCTGCACGCCCACAAACGTGTCGCCCATCTCCCCGTCCAGTTCCGCCTTCGGCACCAGCGCCGCCACCGAGTCCAGCACCAATATGTCCACCGACCCAGACTGCACCAGCGTGCTGGCAATCTCCAGCGCCTGTTCGGCATAGTCCGGCTGCGACACCAGCAGGTTCTCTGTATCCACTCCCAGCGCCGCAGCGTAAATCGGGTCCAGCGCGTGCTCCACGTCAATGAACGCCGCAATGCCGCCCATCTTCTGCGCCTGCGCCACCGCCTGCAGCGCGATCGTCGTCTTACCGGAAGACTCCGGCCCGTAGATCTCCACAATCCTTCCCCGTGGCAAGCCCCCAATGCCCAGCGCGTAGTCCAGCGAGATCGAACCCGTTGGAATCGCCTGCACCTGCACCATGGCCTCTTGCGCGCCCAACCGCGTAATCGACCCCTTGCCGAATTGCTTCTCAATCGCGCCTAACGTCGCCGTCAGCGCCTTCAACTTCTCTAGATCTGCCATAGGAAATCCGATTATAGCCCAGCCTCGCCCTTTAGGCGATAAAAAAGCGAAGAGGCAGCTCCGCCGACTTGCGGATCCCGATGCGCGGCGTCACCACCACCTCGCTGTCCGGCACCGCTTCCCCCGCACAAATCACCAGCGGCCCCTGCGTCAAGTCAGTCCCCAACCACTCCGGCCCAATCCCCATGCCCCGCGTCAGCCGCGCTGGGCCGCGCCATTCCCCAGCCCCCCGCAACAACACACACCCTGGCACTCCCTCCGGCTCGGCCACTACGTTCAACAGCCAGTGCAGCCCATAGTTCAGATACAGATAGGCATGCCCCGGTGGCCCAAACAGCAATTGGGTTCGTTTCGTTCGTCCCGCCGCGGCGTGCGCCGCTGCATCTCCCACGGGCAGGTAAGCTTCCGTTTCCGTGATCCGCGCCGCCCGCTCCCCCAGTACCAGCCATTGCCCCAATAATCCTCGCGCCACTTCCACGGTGGGACGCGAAAAGAAGTTACGATCTAAGATTGTGCCCACCACGTTACGGCTCTTCACCGGTCTCGCCCTCGAATACCCTGTACGCCGCAATCTGGAACTTGTGCTGGAACACTTGCGGCCACTCGCGCCCCTGAACTGGAGCCCTGCCGACAATTTTCACATCACTACGAAGTTCCTCGGCGCCTGGCCCGCTGAACGCCTCGACGAACTCAAGGCCGCTCTGGCCGGCACCCCCCGCCCCGGTCCGATCCAGCTTTCCATCGGTGGCTTCGGCTGGTATCCCAACCCCCACCACCCGCGCGTCCTCTACGCCGGCGTCAAAGCCCCGGACGCTCTCTTCCATCTCGCCGCCTCGCTCAATGCAACCCTCGCTCCACTGGGCTTCCCCACCGAAGACCGCCCCTACCATCCCCACCTCACGCTCGCCCGCGTCAAACAGTCCCAAGACCTCACCGCCCTCCGCCAGGCCATCGCCCAGTTGCCCAGCGCCGAGTTCGGCCTCACCACCAGCGCCAAGTTCCTGCTCTATCGCAGCGACCCCGGCGAACGCACCAGCACCTACCACGTGATTGGAGAATTCCCCCTTTGACTGCTCTCGCTATCGGTCTCATCCTGCTGAGCTTCCTCCTCGGCAGCCTCCCCTTCGGCGCCTGGATCGTCCGCTGGAAAACTGGCCAGGACGTCACCACCATGGGCAGCGGCAACATCGGCGCCACCAATGTCCTCCGCACCACCGGTCGCTCCGCTGGCCTGCTCACCCTCTTGCTCGACATCGGCAAAGGCTTCCTCGCCGTCTGGCTGGCTGACTACTTCAGCGAAGGCAGCCCTCTCGTGCTTTCCCTCTGCGCCCTCGGCGTGCTCTTCGGTCACGCCTTTTCGCCCTTCATGAAGTTCAAAGGCGGCAAGGCCGTCGCCAGCTTTGCCGGTGCTTTTGCCTATCTCACTCCCCTGCCCTTCGCGGCCATCGCAATTCTCTTCGTCGCCGTAGTCGCCTACAGCCGCTACATCTCACTCGGCTCCATCAGTGGCGCGCTGCTCTTCCCCTTCGCCGTCTGGCTCATCCTCCACCCGGCCTGGCCTGTCACTGCCGCCGCCCTCATCGCTGGCCTCTTCATCGTGTGGCGCCACTCAGCGAATATCACTCGCCTCCGCGCCGGTAACGAGAACCGCTTCGAATGGCGCCGCAAGTAATCTCCATCCTCGGCGGCGGTAGTTGGGGCACCGCGCTCGCCATTGCGCTCGCCCCGCGCTTTGAGGCCATCCATCTTTGGGTGCACAATCCCGAACTCGCCGCCACACTCCACCAGACGCGCGAAAACCCCCGCTACCTCCCTGGTCTTTCACTGCCCCCCAACGTCCACGTCTCCTCCCAATTCACCCCCACTCTCTGGGCGCTCGCCGTCGTACCCTCCCGCCACCTCGCCATGGTCCTCAGTGCTGCCCAGGCCCACTTCACCCCCGCCACCCGCATCATCTCCGCCACTAAAGGCATCGAGGCCCAAACCTTCCGCCGCATGTCCCAACTCGCGGCCGCGGCCTTCCCCGCTGCCACCCACGCCGCCCTCTCCGGCCCCACCTTCGCGCGCGAAATCGCCGCCGGCCAGCCCGCCGCCATGGTCATCGCCTCACCCGACGAGGCCTTCGCCCACCAGGTCCAACACTCCTTCGCTGGTGGCCACCTGCGTCTCTACACCAACCCCGACCTCACCGGCGTCGAACTCTCCGGCGCCCTCAAGAACTGCATCGCCATCGCCGCTGGCGCCGTCGAAGGCCTCGGCCTCGGTTCCAACTCCCTCGCCGCGCTCATCACCCGTGGCCTCGCCGAAATTTCCCGCCTCGTTGTCGCCTCTGGCGGCCGCGCGGAAACCGTCGCCGGTCTCGCCGGCCTCGGCGACCTCGTCCTCACCTGTACCGGCCAACTCAGCCGCAACCGCCGCGTCGGCGTCGAACTCGCCAAAGGCCGTCCCCTCGCGGACATCCTCGCCGACAGCCCCATGGTGGCCGAAGGTGTGGAAACAACTCACACCGCTCTGACTCTCGCCGCCACCCACGGCATTGAGATGCCCATTCTTGAAGCGGTCGCCGCCATGCTCAACGGCACGCCCGCTCTCACGGTCCTCCGCCAACTTCTCTCCCGCGCCCCAAGATCTGAGTTCGCCTGACTTGCCCGCATCCCTGAGGCGTGATAAACCTCAAGGCAACCATGCTTACCCGTCGCGCGCTACTCTCCGGAATTCCCGCCTCCTTCGCCCTCGCTCAGTTCCCGGAACAGGGCCCGCCCGCTCGGTATGACGCCGACTGGGCCTCACTCAAGCGCCACCCTCTCCCTGCCTGGTTCGCCAACGCCAAGCTCGGCATCTTCATCCACTGGGGCCTTTACTCTGTCCCCGCCTGGGCCCAACCTTCCGGCGAGCTCGGCAAGGTGGATTGGAACAAGTGGTTCTACCAGAACCCCTACGCCGAGTGGTATCTCAATTCCATTCGCCTCAAGGAATCCTCCGCCTACGCCCACCACGCCAAGACCTATGGCGCCGATTACGACTATTACCGCTTTGCTGAAACCTTCACCCGCGAAAGCCAGAAGTGGAACCCTGACTCCTGGGCTTCTCTCTTCAAGGAGGTAGGCGCCCGCTACGCGGTCCTCACCACCAAACATCACGACGGCTTCACCCTCTGGCCCTCAAAGGTGAAGAACCCCGTCAAGGCCGACCTGCCCACCATCGGCCGCGACCTCGTCGGCGACCTCACCACCGCCGTCCGCAAAGCTGGCCTCCGCATGGGCCTCTACTACTCCGGCGGCCTCGATTGGACCTTTGAGGCCCGCCCCGTCCGCACCATGGCCGACGTCCGCGGCACCGTCGTCCAGTCCCAGCAATACGCCGACTACGCTGACGCCCACTGGTACGAACTCATGGACCGCTACCAGCCCGCCGTCCTCTGGAACGACATCGGCTACCCCCGCCTCGGCAAACTGCCCAAGATCTTCGCCGACTTCTACAACCGCGACAAGGAAGGCATCATCAACAACCGCTTCGGCGTCGATCATTTCGACTTCACCACCCCCGAATACTCCCGCTACGACACCATCGTCGAGAAGAAGTGGGAAACCTGCCGCGGCCTTGGCTTCAGCTTCGGCTACAACCAGATCGAAGGCCCAGAACATGTGCTCGCCTCCGACAAACTCGTGGAACTCCTCGTCGACATCGTCAGCAAGAACGGCAACCTGCTGCTCAACATTGGCCCCCGTCCCGACGGCTCCATCAGCGACATCCAGCAGGACCGCCTCAAGGCCCTCGGCAACTGGCTCAAGGTCCACGGTGAAGGCATCTTCGACACCCGCCCCTGGATCCGCGCCGCCGCCCGCGATGGCGAATCCGACGTGCGTTTCACCCGCACCAATGACGCTGTTTACGCCTTCTTCCTCAAGCCCACCACCGGCGCCGAATTGAAGGTCCCCAAGCTCTTCGCCGACCCTGGCACCAAAGTCACCCAACTCGGCAAGCCCGGCGCGGCCATTGAGTGGCGGC
>VFQU01000622.1_pt1 | contig 28855 bp, 32 predicted proteins | sample 3512311 | NCBI WGS metagenome assembly VFQU01 (sample SAMN10412377, study PRJNA504923) | tailings metagenome | isolation source: Relicate 3 Philex TSF3 active mining site | place: Philippines: Tuba, Benguet | collected 2017-08-29
CCTCGTTGTACGAGGCGATGCGGTGCCGCATGAACTCGCGGAAGACGAAGATCGGTGCCTGTACGTAGAACGTCATCGAGTTGTGCTCGAAGGGCGAGCCGTGGCGGTCGCGCATGAGGTAGTTGATGAGGCCGCGGTCGCGCGCGGTCGCCTCGTCGCCGCCGGCCGCCGCCTCGAGGGTCTGCTCGCCCTGGGTCGACACCCGGGCCGCGAACAGCACGTCGCTGTCGTGCGCGCTGGCCCGCACGAGCTCGACGGTCACATCGGAGCGGAACTGGATCTCGGCGGCGTCGGTCACGACCGCCACCCTATCCGGGCCCGGTCGGTCGGGCACGCGCGCCCGACGCGCGTCGCACAGCGTCACACTCGGGAATACCCGCCCGGCGTTTCCTATTGTCGAAAGGCATGGATGCTCTGCCCGCCCTCCTCGCCGTCACCGGGCTCGTCGCCGTCGCCGCCCTGCTCGGGCTGCTCGTGCGCGCCCGCAGCGCCCGCGTGGCCGGCGGTTGCGGCGGAGACGAGCACCAGCTGGCGATCGCGGGGGCGGAGGTGACCCTGGTGCAGCTGTCGAGCCCGGTGTGCTCGGCGTGCGCCGCGATGCGGCGGCTCGCCGAGTCGCTCGTCGCGAGCGACCCGTCGGTCGCGCACCGCGAGGTCGATGTGGCGGATGAGCCGGAGGTCGCCCGGCGCCACTCGGTGCTCTCGACGCCGACCACGCTCGTGCTGGACCGCGAGGGGCACGTGCGGGCCCGCCTCATCGGCGCCGTTAAGCCCGCCGACGTGCGCGCAGCGGTCGACGCCGCGCGCCTGCCCGTGCCGGTGACGGCATGAGCGCCGCGACTCCGGTCTCCGGCGGGGAGGCCGCGGGCATCGACCCGCGCGGCCCGCGCTTCGGGGCCGCGATCACGGCGGCCCTGCTGCTCGTGGTGGTGCTGCTCGGGCTCATCGAGCCGCAGGGCTCCGACCTGCTCGCCCGCGCACTGCAGCCTTCCGCTGTGCTGCTGGCCGTGCTCGTCGGGCTGTTCGCCTGGGGAGCGTTCGCGGGCATCCAGAAGCACCCGTACGGCGTGCTGTACCGGCGCCTCGTCGCGCCGCGCCTCGCGCCGCCCTCGGAGCGCGAGCACCCGGCTCCGCCGACCTTCGCGCAGCTGGTCGGGCTGCTCGTGACCGCGACGGGGTTCGTGCTGCACCTGATCGGCGTGCCCGGTGCGCTCGTCGTCGCCGCCGCGGCCGCGTTCGTCGCCGCATTCCTGAACGCCGCCGTCGCCTACTGCCTCGGGTGCCAGCTGTACGTGCTGCTGGTCAGGCTGGGAATCCTCCGCGGCGGCGCGCAGCGCGCGTAGGCTGGAGGTCTCCCCCGCCCTCGAGACGCAAGGAGCACCGCCATGGCCGTCACCAGTGAAGCCACGACCCTCTGGTTCGGGTCGCTCATGGAGGGTTCGGGCACGACCTCGCTCGACTCCTCCGATGCCGCCGAGTTCCCGGTCACCTGGGCGGCCCGGTCGGAGGGGGTGGCGGGCCGCAGCAATCCGGAGGAGCTGCTCGGTGCGGCGCACTCGGCGTGCTACTCCATGGCTCTCTCGCACGCGCTCAGCGGTGCAGGGCACGCGCCGGAGAGCCTGCAGGTGACGGCGGCCGTCACCTTCCAGCCCGGGGAGGGCATCACCGGCAGCCACCTGCTGGTGAGTGCCAAGGTGCCGGGGCTCACGGCCGAGCAGTTCCAGGAGTTCGCGGAGGGAGCCAAGACCGGCTGCCCGGTCTCGAAGGCGCTCGCGGGCATCCCGATCACGCTCGAAGCCACGCTCGCCTAGTGGCCGGCGCGACCCCGATGCGGGTGCTGATCGCCGGCGCCTCCGGGATGATCGGCACCGAGCTGCAGCGTCAGCTGCGCCTCGACGGCCACACCGTGCTGACGCTCGTGCGCCGCACCCCGCGCTCGGAGACCGAGTTCGCGTGGTCCCCCGGTTCCGGAGTGATCGACTCGGGCATCTTCGACCGGGTCGATGCCGTCGTGAACCTGTCGGGCGCCTCGATCGCTCGGATTCCCTGGACGCGCGGGTACAAGAAGCAGATCCTCGAGTCGAGGGTGCGCGCGACGCGCGCCCTCGCTGACGGCATGGCGAAGGCGACGACGCCGCCGGCCGTGTTCCTCAGCGGTTCGGCCGTCGGCTTCTACGGCGACCGGCCCGCCGTGCGGCTGACCGAGGACGCCGCCAAGGGCGACGGCTTCCTGAGCGATGTCGTCGCGGCGTGGGAGGAGGCGGCGAGCCTCGCGCCGAGCAGCACCCGCACGGTGCTCCTGCGCACGGGTCTCGTCGTCGGCCGCGGCGGGGCCATGACCCCGCTCCGGCTGCTGACCGCGGTCGGGGCCGCGGCCCGCATCGGCTCGGGGGGCCAGCACTGGCCGTGGATCAGCCTGTACGACGAGGCGGCGGCGATCCGCCACCTGCTCACCTCGCGGCTGCGCGGGCCGGTGAACCTCGCCGGGCCGACTCCGGCGACGGGCGATCGCGTGACGCGCACCCTCGCGGCGGCCATGCACCGGTGGCACCTGCTGACCCTGCCCGAGGGTGTGATCAGCACGATGATGGGCGACGCCGGGCGCGAACTGCTGCTGTCGAGCCAGAAGCAGGTGCCGGCGAAGCTGCTCGCCGACGGCTTCCGGTTTCGCCACGAGACCGTCGAGCAGGCGATCGAGGAGCTCGTGCGCCCGACACCCGTCGACGCCGACTAGGTGCTCTCCGCCCGCTCGAGCCGCATCGCCTCGCGCATCGCCCAGCGCGCCCGACGGCGATCGCTCGCCGCGTCGTAGGCGAGGGCCAGCCGGAACCAGTGCTGCCAGGAGTCGGGGTGCTGCTGCACCTCGGCGGCGTAGCGCTCGAAGAGCGCATCGGCGGCGGCGCGCTCGACGCGCCCGCTCGCGCGCGCCGGTACCTCGTCGTCGGGCAGTCCGCCCTCGACCTCCAGACGCCGCGCGAGCGCTTCGGCGCGGAAGCCAAACCGCAGCTCGACGGCGAGGCCCCAGACGCCGACCAGCGGCAGCACGACGAGCGCCCACCCCATCGCCTGCGCGATCGGCAGCGGGTCGCGGATGAGATTGATGGCGTAACCGATGACCACCGCGAGGTAGAGGGCGAGCAGGAGCGCCATGAACAGCGCGCCCCACCGGGTGCGGCTCACGAGGGATCGCCGTCGACGCCCGCGTCGGCGGATGCCGAGCCGTCGTCGCCCGACCCCGGCAAGCTGAGCCCGATCAGGCTGTCGAGCCCGACGATGAGGCCGGTGGCCTCCGCCGCCGCTCGGAGCCCGAGCAGGATCCCCGTCTCGTACGAGCTCGGCGACAGCGTCTCGTGCGTGATCGTCACGACCTCGCCCGTGCCCCCGAGGTGCACCTCCTGGCGGGCCACGACACCCTGCAGACGCAGCGAGTGGATGGGCACGCTCGCGACCTGCTGGCCGCGCGCGCGCTGGTCGGTGTGCGGAGCCACGACCGGGCCGAGGTCGGCCCGAGCATGGCCGATGAGCTCAGCGGTGCGCACCGCCGTGCCGGAGGGCGAATCGACCTTCGCGGCGTGATGGGCCTCGACGATCTCGATCGACTCGAAGTAGCGCGCGGCGATGGCGGCGAGGTGCGTGGCGACGACGGAGCCGAGCGCGAAGTTCGGAATGACGACGACCCCCGCATCCGGATGCTGCGCCACGAGCCCGCGCAGGGTTCGCAGCCGCTCCTCGCTCCAGCCGCTGGTGCCGACCAGCACCTTGAGCCCCGCCCGCACGGCGTGATCGACCACGGTCGGCGAGACGCCGGGCGCGGTGACGTCGAGCACGACATCGGCCCCGAGCATCTCGCCGAGATCACTGCGGGAGTCGAGGCGTGCGACGAGAGCGAGGTCGCTCTGCTGCTCGATGAGCGTGCACGCGAGCGAGCCGAGACGGCCGCTCGCCCCGACGACGGCGACCCGGATGACCATGCCGCCAGTCTACGGCGCGGCAACGGTGCCTAGGCTGGGGTCATGGTGACCTGGCGCTCCGCCCTGCCGGGCGACGATGCGGCGCGCGTGCTGCTCGATCAGTACTTCCAGGCGCGCGCGCAGGGCTTCCCCGACGGGCCGGAGGCGTATCGGCGCGCCGAGCCCGTCGATGCGGAGTACCGCCTCCCCGTCGGTGTGTTCCTGATCGCGGAGGGCGAGAACCTGAGCGGCGAGCCCGCCGATGTCGGCTGCGGCGGCATCCGCCGGGTCGCCGACGGTCCGCTCGGGGCGCGGTTCGAGCTCAAGCACCTCTGGGTGCTGCCGCACGCCCGTCGCCGGGGGGTCGGGCGGGCGCTGCTCGACGAGCTCGTCGATCGGGCCCGTGCGCTCGGCGGTCAGGAGCTCGTTCTCGACACCCATCGCTCGCTCGACGCTGCCGCGGCCCTGTACGCCGCGCTCGGCTTCAGCCCGATCGAGCCGTACAACGACAACCCCAACGCGACGACCTGGCTCGGTCGGGCGCTCTGACACCGCTCGCGCTCAGGCGAGGCTGAGGAACAGCTTCTCGAGGTCGGCGACCTCGACGGGGTCGCCGCTGCCGTCCTCCCGCAGGCACTCCTTCATGGCCGAGGCGATGATGGCGAAGCCCGCACGATCGATCGCGCTCGACGCGGCGCTGAGCTGGGTGACGATCTCGCGGCAGTCGCGCCCCTCCTCGATCATGCCGAGCACGGCGCCGAGCTGCCCCTGCGCTCGGCGCAGCCGGTTGGCGATGCGCTTGGCCTCCTCGGCCGGGATGGTGGTCATCGGTCGTCCCCTGTCTCGTAATCGAGCCCGCGCTGCACCCACGCCATCGTGCCGCCTGCGACCGAGACGGCGTCGAACCCGTTGGCGAGGAGGAAGTCGGCGGCGCGCAGACTGCGGGCACCGGAGCGGCAGATGATGAACAGCCGCTCGTCGTGCGGAAGGGCATCCAGCTCATCGGGGAGCGTGCCGAGCGGCACGAGCCGCACGCCGGGCACGTGCGCGTCGATGTACTCGTCGACCTCGCGCACGTCGATCACGGTCGCGCCGCGCTCGCGCTCGATCACGAGCTGATCGACGGTGATCTCATCGGCCATCGGTATCTCCTCTCGGTGGTGCGGACGGTGCGGGTGCTGCGATGGTGCGGGCGGGTCGTCAGGATGCGGAGCCCGCCCCGGCGGCGACCGCCTGCGTTCCGGCGCGCCAGGTGGTGTAGCCCCCGTCGAGGTTCGCCACGATGACACCGTACTGCCGCAGGAGCGCGGCGGCCGTGTGCCCGCGCTGACCGACCTTGCAGTGCACGATCACCCGCTGGCCGCGCAGGCTCTCAGCGTGCTCGCGCAGCTCGTCCACCGGCATGAGCGTGCTTCCCGGGATCGCGCCGAGGGCGTTCTCGCCCGCGGTGCGCACGTCGATGAGGCGCCAGCCCTCTGCGAGCCGGGCCTCGACCTCGTGCCACTGCACGCTGAGCTCGCCATCGATCAGGTTGTCGTCGACGTAGCCGAGCATGTTGACGGGGTCTTTCGCCGAGGCGAACTGCGGCGCGTAGGCGAGCTCGAGATCGGCGAGGCCGCGCGCGGGGATTCCGCCCGCCATCGCGGTGGCGATGACGTCGATGCGCTTGTCGGCACCGCCGCCGACGGCCTGCGCGCCCAGGATGGCATCGGTCTCGGCGTCGACGATGAGCTTGAGGGCGAGCAGCTCGGCGCCCGGGTAGTAGCCGGCGTGACCGGTGGGGTGGGTGTGGATCACGCGGATCGCCCTCCCCTCTGCGCGGAGCTCGCGCTCGGTGCGACCGACCGCGGCCGCGGTGAGCCCGAACAGCCCGATGACGGCGGTACCGAGTGCGGGCACGGCGGCGTGCGGTCTCCCGGCGATGGCGTCGGCCGCGAGCCGGCCGTGCCGGTTGGCGAGTCCGGCGAGCCAGACCGGTGCGGGGTCGCCGTCGAAGCGCCGCTTGACGACCGCGTCGCCCACCGCGTAGATGGCGGGGTCGGAGGTGCGCTGGAGCTCGTCGACGACGATATGGCCGCGGTCGTCGAGGGCGAGACCCGCCGCCCGCGCGATCGCGCTGTCGGCCTGCACCCCCACCGAGAGCACGACCAGGTCGCTCGGCAGGGTGCGGCCGTCCGAGAGCACGACGTGGTCATCGGCGATCGCGGTGACCGTCGTGCCGAGGTGCAGCTGCACCCCGTTGGCCTGAAGACGCTGTGCGACGATGTGCGCCATCTCGATGTCGAACGGGCGCAGCACGTGCGGCATCGACTGCACGACCGCCACCTCGAGGCCGCGATGGCGGAGGTTCTCGGCCAGCTCGAGGCCGATGAATCCCGCGCCGACGATGACCGCACGGCGGGCATCCTGCGCCGCGGCGATGATGCGGTCCATGTCGCCGATGTCGCGCAGGGTCAGTCCGCGATCGACGCCGGCGATCGGCGGGCGCACGGGTGCGGCACCGGGGCTGAGGATGAGCGCGTCGTAGCCGATCGCCTCCTCCGCGCCGGTGCGGAGGTCGCGCGCGAGCACAGTGCGGGCATCCCGGTCGATCGCCACAGCCTCGGTGCGCACCCGCACGTCGAGGGCGAAGCGTGCCGCGAGCGAGGCGGGCGTCTGCAGGATGAGCGACTCGCGGTCGGCGATAACGCCGCCGACGTGGTACGGCAGCCCGCAGTTGGCGAAGGAGACGTGCTCGCCGCGCTCGAGCACGACGATGCGCGCGGTCTCGTCGAGGCGGCGGAGGCGCGTGGCGGCCGACATGCCACCGGCGACACCGCCCACGATGACGTAGGTGCGAGGAGAGGTCATGGGACGATAATATACCCCCGGGGGTATTTTCGCCAGTCATCCCCGCTGCATCGAACCGGCCCTCTCAGCCCACTCCCGAACGGCGCTCAGCACGGTGTGCGACAGTCTCAGCATGCCACGCCCCGTTCCGCTCGAGCGCGCTCGCGGCCGCATCCTGGTCATGTTCTCGGGCGACCCGCAGGGCACGCCCGACTGGGTTCGCGCCCTCGAGACCGGCGACGACGAGGGCTGGTTCGGCCCTGAATCAGCGGTCTGGGAGGTGCACAGCGGCATCCCCACGGTCGTCGCCAGCATCCGCGCCCTCCTCATGCAGACCCTGCACCCCGGGGCGATGGCGGGGGTGCACGACCACTCGCGCTATCGGGAGGACCCGCTCGGTCGGCTCGCCGGAACCGTGCGCTGGGTGCTCACGACGACCTTCGCGGATCGCGCGCAGGCCGAAGCCGCCTGCGCCTGGGTGACGCGCCTGCACGGCACGGTGCGCGGCACGTACGCGTCGGCCGACGGCTCGACGGTCGCCTACTCGGCCGACGACGCCGACCTCATCGGCTGGGTGCACTGCGTGTTCGCCCACGCCTTCATCGGCAGCCATGAGACGTGGGGCGGGCCGGTTCCGGGCGGCTCCGACCAGTACGTGCGCGAATGGGCGCGCGCGGGCGAGCTCATGGGTATGGTCGACCCGCCGCGCAGCCGCGCCGAGCTCGATGCCGCCATTGCCTCGTTCCTGCCCGTGCTGCGGCGCGACGAGCGGGTCGAGGAGGCTGTGCGCTGGCTCCGGCGCCCTCCGCTCGGGCGCGGGGTCGGGCCCGCGTACCGCATCCTCTTCGCCGGCGCCGTGGCCTCCTTGCCCGACACCTATCGCGAGCTGCTCGGCCTGCGGAGACCCCGCTGGCCGGCGATCGCCCTCACCGGTCTCGCGCTGCGATGGATGCGGATGCTGCTGGGCAGCGAATCATCGAGCCTGCACTACACGCGCCGTCGGCTCGCACGGCTCGCTGCCGCCCGACCCGGCGGCGTCACGAGCACCGGCACCGCCGACCGCGTCGCCTAGAAGGGCTGGTCGACAGGCAGACCCGTGCGCAGCTCGGCCGGGAGGTGGCCGAGGTCGTTGTGGGCGACGAGCACGGGCGGCTTCGCGCTGCGCACCCGGATGATCGTGAGCCCGCAGTTCGCCTGGTTGATCCCCATCCAGCGCCATGCCGGCGCCCCGAAGACCTCGCGAACGAACCAGGCGATGACGAAGTTGTGCGTGATGAGCAGCTCGTGACGGTCATCCCGCGAGGGCGAGAGCCACTCCGCGGTCGCGTCGGCCATCTGCGCCTCACCGGCCGCGATCTCCTCGGGGGTGATGCCGCCGTAGAAGGGCTCGAAGACGCTGGGCATGTCAGGAGTCGGGCCGGAGGGGATGCAGTCCATGAGCAGTGCCGAGGGCTCGGGCTCGATCGAGGGCATGTACTCGGTCATGAGCTTGGCCGTCTCGACCGCGCGCTGGAGGGGCGACGTGCGCACGCGGGAGAACGGCACGCCGCTGAGCCGTTCGGCGATGGCGCGAGCCTGACGCTGGCCGCGCCCGCTCAGCGGTCCGTCGGGGAGTCCGTGCTCCGCATCCAGCTGCTCGCCGTGCCGCACCAGATAGACGTACCGCGACACGTGCCCCACGCTCCTTCTCGACCCCTCAGAGCCTAGGCCATGCCCGACACGCGAACGGGGTACAGACAACGGACAGACAGCCCTGTCTGTCCCCTGCTACAGTGGCGCCATCGGATGCTTCAACCCCCACCCGAGGGAGCCGAGCGCCGCGGACAAGCCGGAGCCAGCGTGACCCTCCCCGCCCCCGCCGACAGCGCACTGCGCATGCCCCCCGCCAAGCGGAGGATCCTCGAGGCCGCCACGCGGCTGTTCGCCGCGGAGGGCATCCGCGCGGTCGGGGTCGACCGGCTCATCCACGAGTCGTCGGTCACCAAGGCGACCTTCTACAAGCACTTCGGGTCGAAGGACCGTCTGATCCAGGACTACCTCCGGGCGGCTTCGGCACAGGCGCTCGCCTCGCTCGACGAGCGCATCCGATCGGCCGCAAGCCCGGAGGACGGGCTCGCGGCCCTCACCGACGATGTGAGCGCGGCCCTGCAGTCCGAGTGCTTCCGGGGGTCGCTGTTCGTCAATGCGGCGGCCGAGTTTCCCGACCCGCACGACCCGGTTCGGCAGATCATCGCCGAGCACCACGAAGCGATCGCCGGGAGGGTGACCGAGCTGCTGCGGCAGACCGGCCATGTGCTCGCGGGCGAGGCCGCCGACCAGATCATGGTCGCGTACGTGGGTGCGCTGTCGTGGGGGCACGTGGGCGATCCCATCGGCGCCGCCATCGCGTTCCGCCGGGCGGTCGAGCGCGTTCTCGACGAGCGCACCGTCGCGGCCTGAGGCGCTCGCGCGCCGGGGTCGCCGATCAGGCGCTGACGCGGTCGAGCTCGGTGAGATGGTGCCGCGCGAGCGGCGTGCGCGGCGCGGCCATGATCGCATCGAGCTGCTGGGGCCCGCTCACCGAGACCACCGGGGCGACGACCCGCGGGCGGCTCAGCAGCCACGAAAGCGCCACGGTCGCCGGTTCGACCCCGAGCTCGTGCGCGACGCGATCGAGCGCGGCGATGACGCGCAGGCCGCGACGGTTCAGGTACCGGGAGGCCTCGGCCCCCCGGCGCTCGCGCTCGAGATCGGCACGGCTGCGGTACTTTCCCGAGAGGAAGCCCGCCGCGAGGGCGAACCGCGGCAGCACGCCGACATCGAGCTGGGCCGCCACGCGAGCGAGGTCGCCCTCGTACTCGTCGCGATGCACGAGGTTGTAGTGCTTCTGCAGCGCCACCATGTGCGCGACGCCGAGCTGCCCGGCGGCGATGCGCGCCTCGAGAAGGCGCTCGCCGGTGTGGTCGCTGCCGCCGAAGTAGCGCACGTCACCGGCGCGGATGAGCTCGTCGACGGCGAGGAGCGTCTCCTCGAAGGGCACCCCGGGGTCGTCGATGTGCAGGAAGAGCAGGTCGATGCGATCGACGCGCAGTCGGCGCAGCGACGCCTCGACGGCGGCCCGGATGGCCGGGGCCGACAGCCCCGGATGATCGGCGCTCTTGCCGACCTTGGTGGCCAGGGTGATGGCGTCGCGATTGCCGCGGCCGCGCATCCAGTTGCCGATCATGATCTCGCTGCGCCCACCGGCGTACGAGTCGGCGGTGTCGACGAAGGTGCCGCCGAGCTCGACGTAGCGATCGAGAACCGCGGTCGTGGTCGGCCCGTCGGCCGTCCAGCCGAACACGGTGCCGCTCAACGCGATCGGGTAGACCTGCAGCGCGCTCGGCCCGAGGCGGCGGGGCAGCACCACGGGCGCGGTCGAGACCGCGGTGGCTCCGCCGCGGGGGGCCTGGCTGTCGTTCACGGTCGTGGATGCTCTCGCTGAGATCGTGCCGGGGGCACCGGTGGTTGAGGCTGACAGTACTCCGTGAGCGGTGCTCGCTCGGGGACCCGCGCCCGATCGTTATCGGGCCGTGTCGCGGCCGACCGCAGACGCCGCGGCGCGGCCGCGCCCTCGAGGGGCACGACCGCGCCGGGAGTGTTGCGTGCGGAGACCTAGCTCTTCTTGGCCGCCCGCACCGCGATGATGCCGAAGCCCACCTTGTTCAGCACGTCGGCAATCACGTAGATGATCGCGGCGATGCTGATGGCGAGGGCCGCGTCGCCACCGCCGAGCTCGATGAACTCCTGGGTGGCGGTGCCGATGGGGTAGATCGCCCAGCCGGCGATCACGAACCACTTCATGATCGAGACCGCGCGCTGCACGTGCGCCGGGGCGTCCGAGCCGAGCTTCAGGGTGAAGACGACGTAGACGATGTAGAGCCAGCCGAGCGTCGAGATGATGAAGAAGATGTAGTTGGTCGCGCTGCCGGGCGTGCCCACCTCACCGAGGTAGCCGAACACGATCATGATGATGTCGGCGATGATCAGCTTGGTCAGGAGGCCCTTCTTCAGGGCGCCCGCGAGAGCCACGATCAGCGCGAACTCCACGAGGAGCAGCGGCGTGGTGAGCAGCCAGTCGATGTACCGCAGCGGCAGCGTGGCGTCGACGTCGGCCGCCGAGATCTCCCCACCGGGGAACTTCACGACGTCTTTCATGACGTAGTACATGATCGCGGCGATGAACGTGATGACCGCGGCGTAGGTCGCCACCGAGCGGTGCTCGGGCTTCAGGTCATTGCGCTCGAGGTAGAACCACAGGGTGCCGGCCGCCATGGCGACGAAACCGAGCATGAAAAACGCTTGGACGATCTGGAAGTCCACAATTCTCCTTCGAACCGTGTCAGGTCTCGGGCGGGTGGCCCTCGACAGGTGGGGGTTGGGTGTCGTGTCGAACGTCCTTCATGCGGTCAGCGATCGGGGTCCGGCCGCGCGAAGCACCCTGACGCTACGCCGCTCGCCTGGTACCAGCCGCATACCAGGCAAAAACTGGCTGTGTGCAGCCCGATGAAACGCTGATCACCTGAGGAGGATTCATGAAGATGCCGTGCGCCGCGACGACCGTTCTCCGAGCGGCTCGGGCAGCGATGGCACGAACGACGGATGCCCGCCCTCCGACGGGAGGACGGGCATCCGGTGATCGTGCCGAGAGTCGGACAGACTAGCCGTCCTCGCCCTCCGGAGCAGCGGGGGCGTCGCCGCCCTCGCCCTCGGCGAGCACCGGCGAGAGCGAGAGCTTGCCGCGGTCGTCGGTCTTGGTGATCTCGACCAGGATCTTCTGCCCCACCGAGAGCACGTCCTCGACGTTGTCGACCCGCTTGCCGCCGGCGAGCTTGCGCACCTCGCTGATGTGCAGCAGGCCGTCCTTGCCGGGCATGAGCGAGACGAAGGCGCCGAACGCCGCGAGCTTCACGACCGTGCCCAGGTACTGCTCGCCGACCTCGGGGTTGATCGGGTTGGCGATCGCGTTGACCTGCGCGCGCGCGGCCTCGGCCGAGGCGCCATCGGTCGCGCCGATGTAGACGGTGCCGTCCTCCTCGATCGAGATCTGCGCGCCGGTCTCGTCCTGGATGGCGTTGATCGTCTTGCCCTTCGGGCCGATGAGCTCGCCGATCTTGTCGACCGGGATCTGCACGCTGATGACGCGCGGCGCGGTCGGAGCCATCTCGTCGGGGCCGTCGATCGCCTGGTTCATGACCGCGAGAATCGCCATGCGGGCGTCCTTCGCCTGCCCCAGCGCCTGGTGCAGCACCGACGAGGGAATGCCGTCGAGCTTGGTGTCGAGCTGGATCGCCGTGACGAACTCGCTCGTGCCGGCGACCTTGAAGTCCATGTCGCCCAGCGCGTCCTCGGCGCCGAGGATGTCGGTGAGGGCCGCGTAGCGGGTCTCACCATCCACCTCGTCGCTGATGAGGCCCATCGCGATGCCCGCGACGGGCGCCTTGAGCGGCACACCGGCGTTCAGCAGCGACAGGGTCGAGGCGCACACCGAGCCCATCGACGTCGAGCCGTTCGAGCTCAGCGCCTCGGAGACCTGGCGGATCGCGTAGGGGAACTCCTCGCGGCTCGGCAGCACCGGCACGAGGGCGCGCTCGGCGAGGAAGCCGTGCCCGATCTCGCGACGCTTCGGGCTGCCGACGCGGCCGGTCTCACCGGTCGAGTAGGGCGGGAAGTTGTAGTGGTGCAGGTAGCGCTTGCTCGTCACCGGGTTGAGCGAGTCGATCTGCTGCTCCATCTTCAGCATGTTGAGCGTCGTGACACCGAGGATCTGCGTCTCGCCGCGCTGGAAGATGGCCGAGCCGTGCACGCGCGGGATCACCTGCACCTCGGCGTCGAGCGCGCGGATGTCGGCCAGGCCGCGACCGTCGATGCGCACACCCTCGGTGAGCACGCGCGTGCGCATGATCTTCTTCGAGACCGACTTGTAGGCGGCGCCGAACTGCGACAGCGCGTCCTCCGGCAGCTCGCCGGCGGCGACCTTCGCGGCGATGGCCTCCTTGGTCGACGCCTTGAGCACGTCGTCGGCATTCTGCCGCTCGACCTTGTCGGCGATCTGGTAGACGCGGGCGAGCTCGTCGTGCGCGACAGCGTCGACGGCGGCGTAGAGCTCGTCGCTGTAGGGCAGGAAGACCGGGTACTCCTGGATCTCCTTGGCGCTCTGCGCGGCGAGCTGCTGCTGGGCCTTCACGAGCTGCGCGAGGAACGGCTTGGCCGCCTCGAGACCCTCGGCCACGACGGCCTCGCTCGGCTTGATGGCCCCGCCCTGGATGAGGTTCCAGCTCGACTCGGTGGCCTCGGCCTCGACCATCATGATCGCGACATCCTCGGTGCCGTCGGCCTTCGTGACGATGCGGCCGGCGACCGTGAGGTCGAAGACCGCCTCGGCCAGCTGGCTGTGCTTGGGGAACGCGACCCACTGGCCGGTGCCGTCGCTCTTCGGCATGAGCGCGAGGCGCACACCGGCGATCGGGCCGCTGAACGGCAGGCCCGAGATCTGGGTCGAGGCGCTCGCCGCGTTGATGGCGAGGGCGTCGTAGAACTCGTCGGGCGCGATGCTCAGCACGGTGATGACGATCTGCACCTCGTTGCGCAGGCCGTCGACGAACGAGGGGCGCAGCGGGCGGTCGATGAGACGGCAGACCAGGATCGCCTCGGTCGAGGGCCGCCCCTCGCGCCGGAAGAACGAGCCGGGGATCTTGCCCGCGGCGTACGACCGCTCCTCGACATCCACCGTCAGCGGGAAGAAGTCGAAGCCGTCGCGCGGCTGCTTGCTGGCGCTCGTCGCGCTCAGCAGCATGGTCTCCTCGTCGAGGTAGGCGGCCACGGCGCCCTGCGCCTGCTGGGCCAGCCGACCCGTCTCGAAGCGGATGGTGCGGGTGCCGTACGAGCCATTGTCGATGACCGTCTCGGCGAACTTGATTTCAGGACCTTCCACGAGGTCTGTCTCCTTACACGTCTGTGTTCACACGTCTCTGCGCGCGGCATCCCGGAAGGATGCACGGCGCAGCGCGCGGAGCAGGAGCGGGCAGGAAGGGACGTCGGCGGTGTGCCGCCGGGTCTGCTCTGGCCAACAGTAGACATCCACCGCTCCGACTCTCTCGCGTCGGTCGACGCGGGAGACGAATCGGGAGATCACCACCGGTGACCAGCTTCGAGCCGGCCTGCTCCGTGCGGTATTCACTTGAACGGCGCGAGGAATCGCGCCGGGTTCACCTTATCAGCCCGGCGTGTCGCGTCCTAGAGCCGCCGGAATCCCGGCGCGTCATCGATGTCGACGATCGGGATCCCCAGGCTGTAAGCAAGACCCTCGAGGCGCACCGGGTCGAGGTCGGGGCTGATCAGCACGGCGCGACGCTCGCCGTCGAAGAGCCAGTAGGTCGGTGTGAGGGCCGAGTCGAGGCCGCGGCCGAGAATGACGCGGTCGGTCACCGGCACCACGCGAGCGCCGAGCGGATCGCGCACGACGAGAGACTCGCCGTCGAAACGCACCGAGGTGCGCCAGCGAACGGTGATGACCGCGACGCTCGCGGCTCCGAGCCCGAAGGCGGCGAGCGTCAGCAGGCTCGCGATGACGCGCGGGATGCCCTCCGGAACCGCCTCCGCCAGCAGCGCGCCCGCCCCGAGCACCACGAGCACGGCGGCCACGACGAGCCGGCGCCCCCACCGCCCGACCCCGGCCCTCACCACCGGATCCGGCGGGCGCTGCGACCCGCTCACGAGCACGCCGGGGTCATGGCCGGCCCCCGCTCATCACGGCCTCGCGCTCGGCGAGCAGCCGCTCGCTCGGCGGGCACAGCACGAGCGCCCGCTGCAGCGCCGCGGGGTCGGCGGCCAGCAGCGCGTAGGGGTTCCAGGCAGCCGTCGTCTCGAGCCGCTGGCCGAACTCCTCCGCCGACGGCAGGCTCGGCACGACCAGGCCCGCGGCCCGGAGGCAGGGCAGCAGGCGCTGCTGCGCGTCGGCGAACCGCCAGGCCCTCTCCACCGGTCCGCTCTGCCGCAGCTCGCGCGGCTCGGCCACCCCGAACTGTGCCGTGCAGCTCTCGATCGCCCAGCGGGAACGGTCAAAATCCACCCCGACCATGCCGAAGTACGACACCGTCAACCGGTCGTCGACGCGGTCGGCCCGGATGCGCGGGTCGGCACGGTCGATGCACGCCGCGACCGCATCGGGCCAGACCTCGCGGGCGACCAGCCCCTGGAACTCGGGCACGGGCACCCCGAGCTCGGCGATGCGCGCGGATGACGACGCCACGAAGGCGTCGAACCGCTCGCGCTCCGCGGCCTCGAGCGCCGCGCGGCGCTCGGCGACGGCGTCGTCGAGAGTGGGGGCGGCGGGGGCGGCGGCGGCGCATCCGGAAACCAGCACGGCCAGCAGAGCGCCCGTGCAGGCGACCAGCGCGCACCGCCGGGCCGCGCGGATCACGGCACCCCTCCCGAACCGGTCGGGCCCACATCGATCGACCGGATCTCCGCCGGGCCGAGCTGCGCGAGCATGCGGCCCGGGTCGGGGCACTGCGCGCGGATGCGGGCCTCGGTGACCGCGTCGGCCCCCCGCAGCTCGGCCGCGAGCCAGACGCTCTGCGTCGCCGCCAGCTCGCCGCTCGCCGCGGTCGGGAAGATCGACGCGTCGACCGCACGGTCGAGGTCGGCGACCACGAGGTCGGCACCCCAGCGCCGCGCGCACGCCGGGAGAGCGACCGTGAGCTGATGCCGCACCCACTCCTGCTCGACGGGCCCGCCGAACGGGTACAGCCCCGTCCACGGAATGAGCGAGACCTGGCAGCGCAGCTGTGCGACCGGCAGCTGCCAGGTGGGCTCATCCTCGGGCCGCGGGAACAGCGAGACGATGCCGTTCGCCGACACCGTGCCCGCTGGCCGCTCGAGGATTCCCTCCATGCAGGCGAGCGTCTCGGGGATCGCCGACTGCTCGTCGACCCACCGCTCGAAGCGCAGCGGCGGATACTCCGCCTCCGGCCAGTCGCGCTCGATGTAGTCCTCGGTGGCGGCCGCCGCGCGCACCCAGGCGGCCGTCATCGTCAGCGAGCGCTCCGCCTGCACCTGCTCGAGACTCGGAACCTCGGGCGGCTCGGCGCAGCCGACGAGCCCCAGCAGCGACAGGGTCGCCCCGGTCGCCAGACCGGCCAGGAGCGCCGGACCGCGCCTCACCGCGACACCTCGCCGCGGACGCGCTCGGTGGGCACGCCCGAGACCTCCGCACCCACCGGAGACAGACCCGCGAGCAGCACCGCGGGATGCGGGCAGACCGCCTGCACCCGGCGCAGGGTCGGCGCATCGCCGCGCACAGCGGCATAGGGATCCCAGCTCGGCGTCGACCCGCCCGCGACGATCGCGAAGGGATCGGAGGACAGCGGCTGGGCGATCACCCCCTCGCGGCGCAGGCAGGCCGGCAGCGTCTCGCGGGCGTACTGGCTGACCCACGCGATCTCGACCGGGCCCGGTTCGGCCACGGCGAAGCCGGGCGGCGGCAGGGTTCCCTGGCACAGGTAGATCGCCAGATCGAGGTCGCGCCGCTCGGCGACCGACTGCGGCGGAGGGTCGGCGATGACCCCGGCCTCGAGGCTCACCCGCACCCGCAGGCCCGACGCCTCCGACGCGCACTGCTCGAACGCCGTGGTCCAGTAGCCGGAGGCGAGCCAGGCCTCGATCGTCGGCTCGGGCAGGCGCACGCCCGGCCAGCGGTCGGTGAGGTAGCTCGCGAAGCCGGCGAGCAGCTCGTCCACGCGGGCTTCGGCCCGGTCGGCGCGCTCCTGGGCGACGGCCTCGAGCCCGAGGCTGTCGCGGTGGGGCCCGGCGCACGCCGTGAGCGCGCATCCGACGATGACCACGATCGCCGCCCAGCGGGGGGTGGATGCGGCGCTCACCCCGCCCCCTCCAGCACCGTCTCGGGCGCCGGGCAGCGGGCCGCCGCGCGGGCCCGGTCGCCCGCCGCCTCCCCGACGAGCGCATAGGGGTCGAACGCCGCATCGGTACGCCAGCGATCCGCGAACTCGCGCGGCCCCGGGGCGGTCGGAACCTCGTAGCCGTGCGCGAGCAAGCACGGCACGAGCGAGGCCCTCACGTACTCGAACGCCCAGGGAGCCTCGATGGCGCGCACGTCATCCTCGAACCAGGTCAGCACCGGGTAGCGGGCCTGGCAGACCCAGCCCGCCACATCGATCTCGAAGAACTCGCGCGTGCTCTGCACCCGTGCGCCGCTGTAGTCGAGGCGCTCGCCGTCATCAGCGGGCCGCACCCCCGGAAAGCCCGACTCGCCGAGGCAGCGGGCCATCGCCGGGCCCCACTCCCCCGCCGTCACCCAGCGCACGATCGGCTCGTCGGGCAGCGCGACCGGGCCCCACTTGTCGCGCAGGAAGACGGCGGCCCGGTCGAGAGCGGCCTCGTGCGCCTGCGCCGCCGCCGCATCGCGCTCGGCGCGCACCTCGGCGACCGCCCCGACGCCGACCGCGGCATCGGCGCACCCCGCCAGCCCAGCGGCGCCCACCGCGGCGACAACGAGCGCGACGAGGCGCAACGCGGCGGCGACGGCGCGGGCGGGCATGGGTTCAGGGTGCCACGATGCGCGGCGCGACGGCTGTGCGCACGCTCAGAGCAGCGGCGGGCATCCGTCACCGCCTGCACAGACCGCAGAAACCACAACGGCCGCCCCCGATCTCTCGGGTGGCGGCCGTCGCAGAAGAAGCTCGCGGTGTCGTTCGACTAGCGGCGCAGCCCCAGGCGCTCGATCAGCGAGCGGTAGCGCTCGATGTCGACGTCGGCCAGGTAGCCCAGCAGACGACGACGCTGACCGACCAGCAGCAGCAGGCCACGACGCGAGTGGTGGTCGTGCTTGTGCTGCTTCAGGTGCTCGGTGAGGTCTTTGATGCGACGCGTCAGCATCGCGACCTGGACCTCAGGGGATCCGGTGTCACCGGGGTGGGTTGCGTACTCGTCGATGATCGCCTTCTTGACGTCTGCTTCCAGTGCCATAGAGGGACCCCCTTCTCTGCTCGTTGCGCGGCGCTGCGGGCCCGATGCCCGTAGCTCTCTGTGTCCGCGGCCGTTGGACGGCAACCTTCAGATACTAGCAGGGGTCAGATGCTCTGGACCGCAGGGCTGTACTTGACGAAGAGGGCCATATCCACACCATCACCTTCATTAAGCAAGATCTCGATTCTGGAGTCACTGCTCCGAAAGACGGCATGCCAGGTCATGTGCCCCAGGCCTACTGCGAGACCCCAGCTCTCCGGGTCATCCTCGAAGAGGTCGTTGCTCCAAATCTGCTTCTCCTGACCCTCTCCGAATTGTGCTTCGCAAGCGACCTTGATTCTCTGAAACAACTCGACGTTCGCATCTTCATCCGGCAACTCGTCGACGAGGAGCAATTCGCCCTTCTCGAGTGTGTTCTTGAAGAACGAGTACCTCGCCAACCAACGCTGTCCGAAGAATCGGACTTCGAAGTGGAGCTCGTCAGACCCGGAGTCTGCGGTCAAGGGCTCGCGGACTTCTCGCCTTTGGACTTCATCCTTCGACACCCCCCACGGGACGCTTCGGAAGAGCGACGGGACACTCGGGGTAGCGACCCGTGATTCGTCTTCCCAGACCCATTCGCCGGTGGGAAAGAGAACGACTTGCCGACCGTCCTCCGTTGTCGCCCTCATCATGGGATCTCCTTTCTGAACTTCTCGCCGATCTTGCCCGCTACCCGGGACATGACGTTCACGCAACCTCCGCCGTCTGGCGCACACGGCGCAGCACCACGATCAACTCTGCGACCTGCTCTTCACTGAACAGCGCCTGCGGCCCCGTCGGAGCGAGTCCGGTGAAGGGGTCTTCGAAGAGCAGCCCCGGCTCGACGATGCCCCGCATGGTGAGCTGCGAGACCAGCAGGTCGAGGAAGGCCAGCTGGTTGGCGGTGAAGGTCTCGCCGGCGATGAAGTCGGCCAACGCATCCTGGGCGGCGGAACGATCGAGGCCGAGCAAGGAGCGCACGAAGAGGCCGAGGCCGTCGGACTCCGTGGTGGCGAGCGCCAGCTCGCCTTCGGTAAATTCGCCGCTCTGCCGCATGATCGCATCGAGCTGCTCGAGGTCGAGCGCCGTCAGCTGCTTGCCGTGCCGAACCTTGTGCAGCACGGCATCATCGGCGTGCGCTCGCAGGAAGGCGAGGGCCTTCGAGCGGAAGCGCTGACGGTCGACCCCGGGGTTCGTGGGCACGACCGTCACGTCAGAGACCGGGCCGAGCGTGTCTTCGAAGTCGGTGTAGATGAGCGGCCTCTCGCGAGCGTCGATCAGGCGCACGAGGTCGCGCAGACGCACGCGCATCTGCTCGAGCATGGGCACCGTCACATCGACCCACCAGTCGACCGTGGCGACGCGGTCGATGAACTCGAGCTGCGAGGCGATGGCGGGGATCGTCTTCTGATGGGCCAATGCGTCCGCGATCCCCCGCACCGCATTCCCCACCGCCGTGAGGGACGCCGCGTCACGGTTGAGCACCGCCAGTTGTGCCCGCAGCGCGAGAAGGTCGAAACGTTTGGCCGCCTCGTCGGTGTCGTCGGCGTCCGCCGCCGACGGCAACGCCCCGAGTTCGGCCGCTACCGCGTACTGATCGTCATCGAGCGCCAGCCATGACTCCCCCGCGGCGAAGTGCTCGACCCTCCGGCGGTGCGGCCTCACGAGCACGTTGTCGAGCGACATGCCCGCAACACGATCGTGCAACCGCGCCGCAACGAGCTCGCGCAGAGCTGCGAGTTCGGGGTCGGGGTGAGCCCCTCCGCCGGACGCCTGGTCGATCGTGCGCATCAGCTCGACCCGCGCGGAGACGAGTCGCTCAGTCAGCGACGCCGTACGGCTGGAGCGGTCGGGCGGCAGCTGCTGGTTGAAGTACTCGATGTTCTGGCAGACGTCGAAGATCACGAAGTCTCTCTTGTCGTCGCCGGGCCCATAGAGGTCGGGCCGCAGCCGTGTGCCCCGGCCAACCATCTGCCAGTACTTGGTCTTGGAGTGCACCTCTTTGAAGAAGACGAGGTTCACGACGTCGGGCACGTCGATGCCGGTGTCGAGCATGTCCACCGACACCGCGATCTGTGGCAGGCGGTCGGTGGTCGAGAAGTCGTCGATCAAACTCTGCGCGTAGGTGACCTGGTGGGTGATGATGCGCGCGAAGTGCCCACGGTAGTGCGGGTAGCTGGCGTCGAACCGCTCGACGATGAACTGCGCGTGCCGCTGACTCTTCGCGAAGATGATCGTCTTGCCGAGCAGGTCACCACCATTCACGCGTCGACCCTCGGTCATGAGCACCTCGAGCACCTTGTCTAGGGTGTCGGCGTTGAAGAGCCAGTTGTTCACGGCGGTCGCGTCGACCTCGTCGGGCACATCGCCATCCGCCCAGTCGAGCAGATCCCACTGCTCCTTCTCGTCATCCGAGAGGTCGTCGTAGCGGATGCCCTGCCGCACGAACGAGGTCGCCACCGCCTTGCCGACCGGGGGCACGAGGTATCCGTCGGCGATCGCATCGGTGAGGTCGTACGAGTCGGTCGGCACCCCGTCTTCGAGCCCGAACAAGCTGTAGGTGTTGTGGTCGACCTCGTCTTTCGGTGTGGCGGTCAGGCCGACGATGTGGGCGTCGAAGTACTCGAAGATCGCGCCGTACTTCTGGTACACCGAGCGGTGCGCCTCGTCGATGACGATGAGGTCGAAGTGGTTGGGGCCAAACCGCCGAACGCCCTCGACCACCTCGTTCATCAGGCCCATCATGGTCGGGTAGGTCGAGACCATCACCCGACCGTCGACGCCCTTCTCGGTGACCAGGTTGACGGGGCCCGACGCAGGCAGGTGCTGCTTGAAGGCCGCGGTCGCCTGGTTGACGAGCGCCACCCGGTCGGCAAGGAAGAGCACCCGCTTGACCCACCCGGCTCGCATCAGCAGGTCGGTGAGCGCAATCACGGTGCGGGTCTTGCCCGATCCGGTCGCCATCACGAGAAGGGCGCGCCTCTGCTGCTGCTCGAACACCTCGCCCACGCGGCGAATCGCCCGCTGCTGGTACGGCCGCTCGACGATGCGCTCATCGATCGGGATGCTCGCGAGCGGCTGTCGAGTGCTGCGCCGCTGCACGGCGAGGGCGAGCTGTTCGCGCGTCGCGAACCCCTGCACCGGCCGGGGCGGGTAGAGGGTGTCGTCCCAGAGCCAGTGCTCGTATCCGTTGGTGTAGTAGATGATCGGGCGCTGCCCGAACTGCCGCTCGAGCGCGTCGGCGTAGAGCTTGGCCTGCTGCTGGCCCACCTGCGGGTCTTTCCGCGTGCGCTTCGCCTCGACGACCGCGAGCGGCTGCCCGTCGGCGCCCCACAGAACGTAGTCGACGAACCCGATGCCGCCGGGCGAGTTGTTGGGCATGCCCGACACCTCGAACTCGCGGTCGCGCGGCTGGTCGAGCGGCCAGCCCGCCTCCGCCAGCAGGAGGTCGATGAAGGTGTCGCGGGTCGCGGCTTCGTCGTAGTCGTGCGTGTCAACCAGGGCGGCGGCGGCCTGCTTGGCAGCGGCGACCTCGGCCCGCGCCTGCTCGAGCGCTGCGGCGAGCGCGGCGTTGTCGGCACGGGCCGCGGCGAGCGCCGCATCCTGCGCCGCAACCTGCTCGGTGAGTGCCTGCAGCTCGGCGAGGGTCTTGGCGGCGACGCCGGGTTGCGGTCGCGGAATGAGCGCGGCATCGAATGCTCGGCCGGCCGCGGGGCGCTGCGCCACGTCAGCGGCGTACTGAGTGGCGAACCAGAACAGCACGTGGAAGAGCTCGCGCACGACGGGCACACTCTGCGCCTCGGTATAGCCACCCGAGCGATGCACGGCCTCGTTGCCGCGCCGCCGAATGATCTGCATCTTGGTCACGACCACCGGCGGTACGAGGCGGGTGAAGGTCGGCTCGTGCAGGCGGGCGCTGAGGTCGCGCTGGTAGGGCTCGCGCAACGCGGTGTCGTACTCGTACATCCACTCGACGAGCAACTCGAGCGCGCGGCGCGCGTAGAACGACGAGGTGCGGGGGTCGCGAGCGGCATAGCCTTCCGCGCGCCGCGCCTCGGCCGCGATCGGCGCGAAACGCTCACTGAGGAAGTCGAAGTTGCTCACCCGGCCGTGCCCTTCATGTTCTGGTCGCCAGCCTAGGGCCGAGAGGTGACGAGCGGTCGGATTCCGCCCCCGAACGGGGGCCATTCGCGAGCGAATGTCAGAGGTGGCCGATGTGCTGGCGTACTGGCCACATTCCGGCCAGTCGCTCACCGCCCGAAGCGGTGCGTGTCGAACCCTCCGCTGAGCCGGAGCATTCCGAGGGAGAACACCCCATGTCTGGCACCCCCACCACCTCTGACCCGCAGCCCGAGCCGCAGCAGTCAGCTAGCGCGCCGCCGCCCCCCGCGCCCGAGCAGGCCGAGACGGCGGTCGCGGCCCCGGCGATCGCCGTCGCGCCGAAGCCCCGCTCGGTCCTCGCGATGTGGGCGATGATCGCCGGCATCGTGGCGATGGTCACGGCGATCATCCCGGGATTGAGCTTCATCGCCTGGATGCCCGCTCTCGCCGCGATCGCGCTCGGCGTCATCGCTCTGGTCAAGAAGACCCCGCGTCGCGGGCAGGCTCTGACCGGGGTGGTTCTCGGCCCGATCTCCTGGCTCGTGGCCATCATCGTCAGCATCGGATTCATCGCCGGCCTCGGCACGCGCGTTGACGAGGTCGTCGCGGACGAGCCCGCGGTCGTCGACGAGCAACCGGAACCGAGCGAAGCCGCGCCTGAACCCGAGCCTGAGCCGGAGGTGGTCGAGCCCGCCCCGGACGTCGTCTACTCCGGAACCGGTGACACGATCTTGCAGATCGAGCTGCCCGCTGGCCCCGACTCGATCGGCATCGCCACCATGACCCACAGCGGCCGCAGCAACTTCGCCGTCTGGTCGCTGAATGCAAACCTCGAGCAGAGTGGCCTGCTGGTCAACGAGATCGGCAACTACAGCGGCACAGTGCCGTTCAACCTCGAGTTCGGCGAGCAGATCACGGCGTTCGAGATCTCCGCCGACGGGGCGTGGACGGTCACCTTGCGCGACGTGCTGAGCGTTCGCGAGGTGCCGCAGGGTGCTGCGACGACCGGAACGGGCGATGACGTGCTCGTCTACAGGGCTGACGCCACGGTGGCCGACATCGCGCACACGGGCAGCAGCAACTTCGCGATCTGGTCGTACGGCGATCGCAGCGATCTGCTGGTGAATGAGATCGGCAACTACACCGGTCAGGTGCGCTGGCAGGCGGGCCCGGCGCTGATCCAGGTCTCGGCAGACGGCGCCTGGTCGATCACTTTGCAGTAGACGCGAGCGGGTGCGGGCGGTTCTCTGATCGCCCGCACTCGCTCACCGGGATAGCGCCGACTTGATGTCGGTCAGGGCGAAGTCTTCGCCCACGTAGAGCAGCGGCTCACCCGCGAGCTTCGCCGTGGCGTACGCCATGCAGTCGCCGTAGTTGAGCTTCGCGGCGTGTCGGCCTCGGCCGTATCGTGCCCACGCGGCCACCGCGGCGCGCGCGTGGGCGGCCGTGAAGTCTGTCGTCGTCACGCGAAAGCGGTCGAGAACCTCGGCCACGAGTGGTTCAGGGTCAGCAAGACCGCGCCCACCGAGCACAAGCCCCGCCTCGACGCGGTTCGGCGCAGAGATGGCCCGCGAGTGCGCGCCAAGCAGGGCATCTCGCACGCGCGTAGCCTCCGGCTCGTCGGTGATCAGCGATATGAGTGCGGAGGTGTCGACGATCACGACACGAACATCTCGTCATGACCGAGCAGCTCGTCTTCCTCTTCACGCGTGAGCGGTCGGAGGTTGCGCGTCTTCGGCCAGATGTTCTCTTCGAGCCAGGCTGTGGTCTCGGCGATCTCCGCCTGCAGGTCGTCGTCGCGCTGAGCGTCGAGCTCGGCGAGCCGCTGGCGCGCGAGCTCACGAATGGCACCGGTCTTGGTGGTGCCGAGCTGACGCGCGAGTTCAGTGACGAGTGCGACTGTCTCGTCGTCTTTGATGTTCAACCCCACGACCATGATTCTACCTTTCTATAACGAAGGGTAGAAAGTAGCGGCAAGGTGGACCAGGGCGCGCGAGCGGTCGAGGCTGTGGATAACAGTCCCGAGCCAAAGCTGCTGGGGATCAAGCCCGACGCTCCGGCGTCAACATTCGAAGGGCAAGCAAGTCCAGCGCCTTATCGAGGAGACTCTCGAGGGCCGCGAACGCGATCATCGTAGTTCGGTGGTCGGCAGTCGTCTCCACGCTTACGACACCGGGACGCGATTCGCCAGCTTCCCTCTTCCGGGAGAACTGAAGCGACCTGCTAGCCGAAGGATGCGCTAGTCCGCTCAAAACAGACCATGTGACGGAGCCATACTCGGCCCTCACCCCGGTCAGCGAGGTCGCCATCTCGACCATGTCGAATGTTGTTGGCACCTCGAGGTGCTCGACATCGAACTCGTTGCGCTGACTGACACCGGCGAGCCACTGCTTGAGCGTCTTTATCCGGGCGTTGAGCTCGTTCCGACCTCGATCCTTCGCCTTGCGCTCCGACAAGGTATCGGTAGCGCGCACCTTGGTCATCGCACGGTATAGCCCGTTGTCTTTCTGCAGTTCCTTTGCTCTAACCCCGAGGAGACGAGCTACGCGTTCCCGCCTTCCATCCGGCGCCAGCAGCCAGATGCATTGCGCGGCCCCCTCGATTCCGCTCCGCGCGAGCGAGTAATGCGCGTACTGGTGGAACGTAATCGTGTCTTCCTGCAAGCAGAGGCGATGCAAAGCGAGGCCACAATCGGCAGCGAGGTTCACGGCCTGGAAGGCACTTTGGCTCATCAGAAGTGGAGCGGTCCCTTCGTCGTCAACACCCAATTGTGTGCCCTGTTTCACGCCAACTTGCGTGAAGCGCAGTAAACGATGGTGATGCTGTCGAAAACGATCTAGAGAACGATGAATCTGGTTGAGGTGATCATCGCGCTCGTCAATCGCCATCAGTCGAAGTAGTCCTCGTCGACCTCGACGACGTCGTAGGTCTTCTTCACCTGCACGCCCACGCGGTACTGAATCATGAGCTCGGCCAGGCGCGGGCCGTCGATCAGCACGATGCGCTGCGGGATGCTGTCGGCGTAGTCGCGCGCGCCCTGGCTGAAGCGGCTGGTGGTGACGAAGACACCCTGGCTGGCTCCCCGCCCGGCGAGGGCACCGATGAAGCCCTGCAGCTCGGGGCGCTGCACCGCGTTATCGGCCGCGTAGCGCTTGGCTTGAACGTACATCTGACTGAGGCCCAGGGCATCCTGGTCGATGACGCCGTCGACTCCTCCGTCGCCCGAGCGGCCGATGCGCTGGCCGCGCTGCTCGGCCCCGCCGTAGCCCATCGCGTTGAGCAGGTCGACGACCACCTGCTCGAAGAAGTCAGGATGCTGCTCTTGCAGCCGCCGAATCAGCTCGGCCGCAGCGTCAGCCTCGAAGCTCTGGATGCCCGCCTCGATCAGTTCGGTCGGGTCGTCACTCTCGTCGACCGCGTGTGCGCCTCTCTGAGCGGTCGCCGCATTGCGCCCCTTGCTCGGCACGTATTCGTTGAAGGCCGGAATCTGTTGCAGAGCGGCCACCGAGATCGCTTCGGGATGCTGTTCCAGAAGCTGCCGACCAGTCTCAGTGATCTGGAACACGGCACGCGAGGGCTTCGCAATGGCCTGAGCCCGAACCAAGTACGACATAGCCCAGCCAACGCGGTTGAGAACGCGCTGCTGACCAGAGGGCAGCACTTCAGCGCGTTGGGCCTCGGTGATGCCGACCCGGCGCACAACCTCGTCTTCGAGCGGGTGTTTCGTCCACACGGCACCGTCGCTCAGCACCTCGAGCAGAGGCCGCATGAAGCGATGCCAGGTAGGGATGCCGTCGATTGCGTGGTCACTGGTCACAATTCACCTCTGAACGCACGGTCTAGCAGGGATTCGGTCAAGACTTGCGCCTGCCACAGAGAAGCGACAGCCCGGAGGCGTGCCTCCTCCGCATCACGTGCCAAACGACCGAACTCTCGTTGCCCCTCAATCGGCGGAAGAGCAAGCTCTATCGACTCGACAACTGCCTTGCTCAACTCCTTGAACGTTGCGCCGACGCCTCGCCGCTCGAGCGTCGCGCGGTTCGCTCGCAACCACCAGTAGAGATAGGTCGAGTCGACGATCTCGGCGTCAGGAATCAGACTCTTGAACCCTTGGTTCGTGGCCATCGGAACCCCCACGATGCCAACGAGTCCAATCGGCGCGCGTGAGCTAAAGAGAACTGCACCAGTAGGCAGAAGCCGGTTACCGATCGATCTCAGGCCTTGATCGCTGATTGTCCGAGCCGTCTTCGAGATGACCAGATCGGCATTCTTCGAAAGATCTGCCGGGGTGATCCATGGGATGTCTCCATCCCACAGTTCGGCGACACCGGACTTCGGCGTGGACCCACCAACCACCTCAGCGATGTCAGAAAGCCGCACCCGAGCCAATGATGCTGACGCCTGCGTGGCTCGGAATGCAGACCGCACCATTTCCTCGAGAAGCACGACACGATTCTCTGCAAGGCGCCGCAAGGTCTGCGCCTCGTCGAGGATGGAGGCGATTCGGCGTTGCTCGGGGAGGGGTGGGAGCGGGATCTCGATGCCATCGAGGTCTTCATTGCGAAGGTTGTTGATGTTGGCGCCGGCAGCGAGCCTCGAGACGGTCGATCGGTACTCCGTCGTGCGGAAGTAGTGTGCGACGTAACGCGGGTCGACTTGATCGTTGAATCGCAAGACCTTGCAGAACGCACCGAATCCGGCATCGAGATCACGGTCGACCAAGACCGCTCTGCCGACAACGTCGAGACTTCCACTCGATGCGGTGACGAGGATGTCGCCGTTCTTGAGTTTCTGGGTTGACCGAACCATTTCGTTCGGTACGTACTGCAGAGGCGAAAGCTGCAGCCCGCCTTCCGTAATGTTCGAGGCCGTTAGCACGGCGGTGTGTCCAGGCAGTTTCTCCTTCGTGGAGTCCTTCTTGGCAAATGTGACTCCACGAACCTGCTCGGCCACGTCGCCAACCCGAACTCTTTTCATCGGTTCGTAGCCAGCGTCTCGGCGAGGGCGGCCGTGGCCGCGGCGATCTCGGCCTCGAGGGCCTGCAGTTCGGCGATGATCTCGAGCGGGTCGCGGTGCTCGACTTCCTCGTGCTCGACCTCCTTGTAGCGGTTGAGGCTGAGGTCGTAGCCCGCGTCGACGATCTCCTGGCGAGCAACCAGGAAGCTCTGGGCAGTGCGGGGGCGTTCCGCCTCCGGTGAGCCCGCATTCGTCAGCGTTTGCCAGCGGGCGAGCACGTCGGGCAGGTCGCTCGACGCGAGCGGGGTGCGCTTGTCGTCGAGGCTGAAGCCGTCGCTCTGCACGTCGTAGAACCACACGTGGTCGGTTCCGCCCGAGCTGGTCTTGGTGAAGAACAGAATGGCGGTCGAGACTCCGGCGTAGGGCTTGAAGACACCGCTCGGCAGCTTCACCACCGCGTCGAGCTTGTGGTCGTCGACGAGCATGCGGCGCAGGGCCTTGTGCGCGGTCGACGAGCCGAACAGCACGCCGTCGGGCACGATGACCGCGGCCCGGGCGCCGTTCTTCATCAGCCGCAGCATGAGTGCCAGAAACAGCAGCTCGGTCTTCTTCGTCTTCACCATGCGGGTGAGGTCGGTGGCGATCGACTCGGCATCGACCGAGCCCGCGAACGGCGGGTTCGCGAGCACCAGGGTGTACTCGCCGTCGTCGGCTCCGACGCCCTGGGCGAGTGAGTCGCGGCGCTCGACCGTGGCGGCCTCCACCCCGTGCAGCAGCAGGTTCATGCTGCCGATGCGGCTCATCGTGGCATCAGAGTCGAAGCCGCTGAACGCCAGACGGTTGAAGTGGTCGCGCTTCGCCGCATCCGCCCAGATCTCGGGGTGGTGCTCGCGCAGGTAATCGCTCGCGACCGTCAAGAAGCCGGCCGTGCCGGCGGCGGGGTCAACGATGCGGTCACCGGGCTTCGGCGCCGTCATGTCGACCATGAGCTTGATGATGTGGCGCGGGGTGCGGAACTGCCCGTTCGTGCCCGAGGTCGCCAGCTTGCCGAGCATGTACTCGTAGATGTCGCCCTTGGCGTCGGTGTCGTCCATGGGGATCGCCTCGAGGAGGTCGACCACCTTCGCCAGCAGCGCCGGAGTGGGGATCGTGAAGCGCGAGTCTTTCATGTTGCGCGCGAAACTCGAGCCCTCATCGCCGAGCGCGCGGATGAACGGGAACACGTGCCCGTCGACGACCTCGAACATCGCTGCCGGGTCGAGGTTCTTGAAGACCGACCAACGGAGGTCGCTCAGGGGGCGCGGGGTGCGGCCGGGTGGCGTGCTCATGGCGTCGCCGAAGACCACGTTCGCCAGCGGCTCACCGGTGAGGCGTGCACGGTTCTCGGCGAGCTGCTGCAGCTCGTCGAGGCGGCGGATGAACAGCAGGTAGGTGATCTGCTCGATCACCTCGATCGGGTTGGCGATACCGCCCGACCAGAAGGCGTTCCAGACCGCGTCGACCTTGCTCTTCAGTGCACCGGTCACCATGCTGCGTTGCTCCCCACTTCGGCCTCCATGAGCCGAGTCTCTCAAACGAAACGAGGTGGGCCGGTCATTCGGGTTGACCGGCACACCTCGTTCTTCAGGACTAGCGGATCTTGGTCCACTTCGTCACCTGGCCGGCACCGCACTGTCCGCACGGCGGCAGCACATCGCTCGCGTGGTCGAGCGTCACCGTGTGCCCCCGCGGGCACATGTAGGTGCCCTTGCCGGGCTTCTCTCCGATGTCGTACATCCTCATCACCTCCTTCACAGTCAGTGAGAGAACCGTAGTTCTCACCACCGACATCGGACGTCTGATGCGCGCCCGGACCTTCTCCCCGGCGCGGGGAACGTCACTGAGGCCTCGACGCGAGTCGTCGAGGTCTAGGGCGTGTTGATCAAGAAGGTGCGGGGTTGCCAGCCGCCGCGAGTTGCGCGGGAGAATGGGCGTGTGAAGATCCAGGTGCTGCA
>VFQU01000623.1_pt1 | contig 28832 bp, 27 predicted proteins | sample 3512311 | NCBI WGS metagenome assembly VFQU01 (sample SAMN10412377, study PRJNA504923) | tailings metagenome | isolation source: Relicate 3 Philex TSF3 active mining site | place: Philippines: Tuba, Benguet | collected 2017-08-29
AGTTCTTCGAGAAACGGCACAAAGGGCGATTCCCACAGGAACTCATTGGCGGCCAGGGCTGTGGGGGAATCGGCGGTGAGAAGCAGTTGCCGGGATTCCTCGCAGGTGAGACCCGGGCCGAGGAGGCTGGGGCGGGGAAAGATTTCAATCAGGCTGGTGGCGGTGATTTCGAACTCGTGGTGGGACTCAAGGACGGCAAAGGAACTGACGTCATTGCCGAAGTAGTCCTTGCGGGAGATGATGGCCGATGGAGCGGGGTGGACTTCGAGGCGCCAGTCGAGGAGTTGCTGGTGAGGCAGCAGGCGTGGGGTGAGACGGGCTTCGCTGTGGCAGTGAGAGACGGCGCCTTCATAGGTGTAGCGGGTGGTGTGCTGGGCGCGGATCTTCATAGGGAAGCAAAGCGGGAGGGCATGACGTGGCTGAGATAGCGGCCGGTGAGGGCGTCGGAAAGGTCCGAGAGGTCCTCGCCCAACTGGTTGAGAAGGCGGGCGAGGTTGTCACGGTCGTCGATTTCCTCCGGGCCCGTGAGGCGCAGACTGCTGAGGGGCTTGACCGCCAGCCGCTTTTCGAGGCTCCAGGTGGACGTGGATTCCTGCTGGGGCAGTTTGGCACAAAGCTCGGCCAGCGACACCAGTTGGTAGGCCACCGAGCGGGGGTTGCTCTCGTCGAAGAGCAGAAGATCGAGCACGTAGGGAGATTTCAATGCCGTGAGGTAGCGCGTGCGGTAAGTGATGGAACTGTCGGCGGCCATGAGGATGAGATCGAGGTCGCTGGGGCGGACTTCCGGGTGGACGATGGCATGGCGGAGGAGGTCCATGGTTTGGTGCGCGCGTTCGAGGCGGCGGCCGATTTCGAGAAAGCGCCAGCCATGGCCGCGGGTGGTGCTGTCGGAGAGCAGGCCGGCGAAGGCCGAGAGGTTGGTGATGGTCTGATCCAACAGGAGCATGACGGTGGCGGGACGCTTGGAGAGGAAGGGACTGGCTGGCAGGGTAACGCCGATTTCGATCTGTTGCAGAACGCGCCAGGTATCGCTCGAGAGGCGCTCTTTCACGGGCCAGGCGGCCTGGCGCATGCGCTTGAGGTTATAGCCAAGGGGAGAGATGCCGGCCGGGTCGTGAATCATGCTGGTGAGCATGGTTTCGATGTGATGCAGTTGTTCGCCGAGGGGCAGGGACAGAGCTTCGCCGGGCAGGTATTTAAAGGAAGTGAGCAGGCGAAGGACGGCGTCGAGGGAGACGTCATGGAAGGCGTCTTCTTCGCCGGAAAGGGCGGGAAGGATGGTGCGCAGGAGGCGGACGAGGGCTTCGACGCGTTCGGCATAGCGACCCAGCCAGTAGAGATTGTCAGCGACGCGGCTCGGCATGTCGCCGGTGGCGTGGGCGAGAGGCAGGGGGGTGGATTCCTCGATGGTGTTGGCGCGGAAGGGGGAGAAGTCGGGACGGCCGAGCACCCAGGTGTCCTTACTGAGGCCACCCTGTTGCATGGTGACCACGAGGGAGGAGGCGTCCTGGGCTACGCGGGTGAGGCCACCGGGCATGACGACGTAGCGTTCGCCATCCCAGGCGGCGAAGGCGCGGAGCATGACATGCCGGGGCTTGAGGCCCTCCTCGGTCCAGATGGGAGCGGTGGAAAGCGAGACGAGTTCCTGCGCGATGAAATGAGCGGGGCGGGCCTCGATGCGGCGGCGCAGGGCATCACGGCCCCTGGCATCGAGATTGGCGCCGAAGACGGGCTTCAGGCCGAAGGTGGGGAAAGTGGGTTTGATGATGAGTTCGTGGAGATGATCGAGAACGTAATTGCGCTCGTAAGCCTGGCCGCACCACCAGGTGGCCACCGAAGGCAGCTTGAGTTCTTCGCCGAGCAGGCTACGGCAAAGGCCGGGGAGGAAGGCTTTATGGGCGGGTGTCTCAATCAGGCCGCTGCCAAGTGAGTTGGCGATGGCGACGTTGCCGGCGCGGACGGCGCCGAGCAACCCGGGGATGCCGAGGAGGGAATCGCCGCGGAGTTCCAGCGGGTCGCAGAAGTTGTCGTCCTGACGGCGGAGGATGAGGTCCACCTGCTCGAGGCCTTCCAGCGTTTTGAGGAAGACACGCTGATCGCGGACGGTGAGGTCGGCGCCTTCCACCAGGGGGATGGCGAGGTTCTTGGCCAGGAAGGAATGCTCAAAGTAGGTTTCGTTATAGGGACCGGGGGTGAGCAGCACCATGCGGCGATTGCCGGGAGCGACGGAAAGTAGGCCATGGCGGCGGGAAGCATAGAAGTGGTTGAGGGGGCGGACGGAGTGATGATTGAAGAAGCCGGGCAGGGTGCGGGCCGAGACAACGCGATTCTCGAGGGCATAGCCGCCGCCGGAGGGAACCTGGGTGCGGTCGGCGATGACCCACCAACTGCCGTCAGAGGAGCGGGCGAGATCGACGGCATAGAAGTGGAGGCGGATGTTGCCCGGCACGGGGAAGCCATGACAGGGCCGCAGGAAGTTGGGGTTGAGGTAGACGAGTTCCGGAGGGAGTTTCTTTTCCGCAAGAAGGCGTTGCGGGCCATAGCAATCGGCCAGGGCTGCGTTGAGTAAGGTGGCGCGCTGGGCGATGGCGGGTTCGAGCCACGCCCACTCTTCTTCGGGAAGGATGAAGGGGATGGGGTCCAGGGGCCAGAGGCGTGAGGCGCCGCGGGAGTCGCCATAGACGTTATAGGTGACAGCGTTGTTGCGAATGATCTGCTGGGCGCTCAGCCAGCGGCGGTCAAATTCGGTGCGCCCCATCTGGCGCAGGCAATCGCGCATGTTCTGCCAGTGGGGGCGCCACTGGCCATCGGCGGCGAAGGCTTCATCCCAGCGGCCAGTCAGTGCAGCATAGGGCCAATCGGTATTTTCCAGCAGGGAGGAGGCGGTGTGGTCAGGACGGGTCAATTGGGGTGGTGTTCTCTTGATTTGAACATAGAATGAAGCAATGAGCTGGGGGTTGCAGAGTTTGGTTTTGCGCTGGGCGGAGGCTCCGGCGCGAGTGAAAGAGATTCTGCAGCCTGATGTGCTGCTGGGGGAAGAGGACGCAATTCCGGCGGAAGCGGGACGAGTGGTGCGGGATGGGACGTGGCCGGGCATCCGGCGGCCGGCCAGCCGGGCGGCGCGGGAAGCGGAAGTGGCTTCGGCCAGTGCCGAACCCTGGGTGGACGCCAACGGGTATCTGGTGGAGTACTTGCGGGCGTTGGCCGCGGACCGGCCGGTGTGGCTGGCGCAAAAGCCGCCGGCGCGAGAGGATGTGCTGGTGCCGCCTGGCACCGTGGAGTTGGCGTTGACCGAGGCGCGGCTGGCCGGGGGCAATTTCGTTGTGGACTTGCCGGTGGGCTGGCGGCGGCAACTGGAGGCGGGAGACGCAAAGGCTTACGCGGCGGTGGAGAAACTGGCGCGCGTGAATCAGTGGTTGAAGCGGCAGGCGGAGTGGTGTGGCCTGGCTGCGCTGCCTGTGGTCACGGCCTGGGTAGAGGCTGGAGTGGCCACGCGGGAGGTGGCGAATCTGTTGCACCGGCGTGGGGCATGCCCGGCGCTGAAGCGCGTCGGGGAGGCCGTGCCGGCGGGCACGGTGGGGCTGGTGGCGGCGGGTTTGAAATCGGTGCCGGCCGAGTTGCTGGCGGGTGTTGAGAAGGGTGGAGTGCTGGTGGTGGATCAACCTTTGAGCGTGTCCGCGCGGAAAGTGAAGGAAGAAACAGACCGGGACTTTTTTGCCTGGGGGCAGGGCCAGGTGGTGGTGTATCGCAAGCGGATTGTCGACCCGAGCGAGTTCGCCCTGGACGTGATTGATCTGGTGGGCCATAAGCGGCGGGCGGCGCGGGTTTGGAATGCCCCCGCGGTTATCTATATGGCGACGGTGGGGCGGCGTAAGGGTGAGGCAGTGCTGCGGCTGGTGCACTACGGTGAGAGCATCCGGGAAGATGTGCAGGCGCGGATACAGGGCCATTACAGCAAGGCCTGGTTGAGGCGGCCCGAGGGAGCGGACATACCCTTGCCAGTGGCGCGGCGTGGGGAAATGAGTGAAGTGTTTCTGCCCAGCCTGGAGCGGGCGGCGATTGTGCAATTCTCAAATTAGACGCAGGAGGTGGTTGCCGTGAATCTGACTCGCCGGGAATGGATGGCCCTTTCGGCCGCAGGGGTATTGCCCGCGGCGCCAAAGCCGGCCTCGACACACTTTCGGGTGCACCCCTTTCTGGAGGCCAATCCGCGGGCGGTGTTCATCCAGCGCACTCGCGTGGCGGCGAAAACCGACGCGGCGGCCAAGCAGAAGGCGGGGCTGGACCTCATCCGGCAAGTGCTCCTGCCCGCTGGAGAGGGTGTGCCGGTATCGCACCGGGTGATTCTCAAGCCCAACTTTACGAGCGTGCGCAATAACCGGCCCGACATTGAGAACTGGGGCACTGGCACCGATCAGGACTTCTACGAAGGCGTCGTGGTGGGGCTGAAGCAGTTGGGTGTGAAGCGGATGGACTTTCTCGAGGCCAACGGATTTCACACATGGAACTACCGGGGCCTGGTGGACATCAACGAGCGGCACGGCGTCGACATGAACGAACCTGACCGGCGTGAGCGTAACTTCCGCGACTCCTATGAAATGACCTGGACGAAGGTGCCTGATGCCGTCGTCTACACCCGCATTCCCCATTTCGCGCCGGTGAATGAGCCTTCCACCTGGTTGCTCAACATCGCCAAGTGGAAGAGCCACGGCATGTGTATGACGCTGGCCACGAAGAATCTGCAGGGCCTGGTGGTGAAGCCATTTGTACGGTTCTGCCCGGGATGGAAGATGGTGACGGGCGTGCCCGACTTCATGAAGCAGGACATACACCCTGCCGTGGAAGCGCGGGTGAGCCGCTACTTCGAAAACCACCGCAAGCTGGGCTATGCGCGTTATGAATCCACGGCGGACTTAAGCCCGATGCATCAGGAGATCTGGGCGCACAAGACCTGCGACAACTACCAGACCCTGTCGCCCGGCCTGAACATCATCGAAGGCATCTATGGCCGCGACGGGGACGGATTCGGCATCGGCAATGACCACCTCACCAACCTGGTGATGTTCGGCAAAGACCGGCTGACGCTGGACGCCATTGGCATGTATCTGGGCGGGCACGAACCGGGGAACGTGAATCTGTTCCGGATTGCGAAGGAGCGGGGGCTGATGCAGACCTACAACCCCTGGGAAATCGATGTTTACGAGTGGGTGAACGGTGAGCCGGTGAAGCGCAAGCTGAGCGACTTCACGCGGACGCCGCTGAATACCTACTACCTGCAGAAAGATGGCGAGCCGAAGTTCCACCTGGTGAATGAGCCGTTTGATTACGAGAAGGAGCGCCCTAGACTGGCGCTTTGATGCCGCGCGCATCGCCCCAGTCCACCAGCATTTGCCAGGTGTCCGGGGCGAGGGGTATGCCATTCAGGCGGCGCTCGGATTCTTTACGCAGTTCTGGTTCACCCGCCACGAGGACTTCGTAGTAACCTTTGGCGGCCGGAGTCGCCTTGAGTTCCTGCGTGAGGGCGGCGGCGCGGGTCTCGAATTCGCCAGGGTCGAGGAAGCACTTGGGGTCCAAGGCGAGATAGAACTGGCTGACATCGACAGGCTTGCCACGGAAGCGTATGCCGCCCAGGGCACTGGCCATGGCGCCGCCACTCAGGACGCCGCAGAGCATCTCCACCATAACGGCCAAGCCAGAACCCTTGTAGCCGCCCAGGGGATTCAACAGGCCGCGGTAGGCGGCTTCCACGTGGGTGGTGGGGACGCCATCGCTATCGAGTGCCCAACCGGGTGGGACTTCCGTCTGGCCGGCGGTGTAGGCATTGAAGATCTTGTTGGCGGCGACGGTGGTGGTGGCCATGTCGAGCAGAAAGGGGCTCGAGCCGGGGACGCCGAAGCAGATGGGGTTGGTGCCGAGGCGACCCTGCTTGCCTTGCCAGGGGGCGACCACCGGCGAGGCGTTGCAGAAGACGAGGCCAATGAAGCCCGCTGCGGTGAGGCGCTGTACCCAGAAGGCCGCGGCGCCGAAATGGTTGGAATGGCGGGCGGAGACGACGCCACAGCCATGCTCCATGGCCAGGGCGATGGTTTGGTCGCAACAGAAACGGGCGACCAGTTGACCGACGGCATTGTGGCCATCCACCAGCGCTGTGCAGCCCGAGTGATGGAGAACAGCTGGGCGCGCATGCGCAGCCATGTCGCCAGCAGTGAGCTGGTCAAGGTAGTAGCGCAGCAAGGCCACGCCATGGGAATCGACACCGCGGAGATTGGCGGCGACTAAGGAGTGAGCGGTGAAATTGGCTTCGCTCCAATCCAGGCCCGCGGCTTCGAGCAAGCGGGAGCAATACTCGACAAGGCTGGCCGCGGGGAGAACCGGCACTTTACTTGAGCTCCGGCGAGAGCAGCCGCTGGTATTCGGGCTTGTTGGCGTCCTCGGCAAAGATGGCCACGGCGGAAAGGTCAATCCGCCGCGGCGGTGTCTTGCCGTTGAGCTTGTCCACCACGGTGCGCACCGCTTCAAACCCCATCTTGAAGGGGTCCTGGACAACCATGGCCTGGATGACGCCGTCGCGCATATCCGCGACCAGGTTGTCGGAGGCATCAAAGGCGACCACCTTCACCTTGCCGGCGAGGCCACGGCCCCGCACGGCGAGACTGGCGCCAGTGGTGGAGGGTTCCGATGAGCCGAAGAAACCGGCGAGGTCCGGGTGGGCCGTCAGCATGTTCTCAGCGGCGGCGCGGGCCTTGGCGCGGTCCGCCATGCCATATTGTTCGGCGGCAATCTTTATCTCGGGGAATTCGGCTTTGAGGACATCCTGGAAGCCGCGTTCGCGGTCCATGGTGGAGGCCGAGCCGGGGGCGTGCAGAATCAGACCCACCTTCCCTTTGCCACCGATCAGCCTGGCCAGGGAGCGCCCGGCCAGTTTGCCGCCTTCGTAATTGTCGGTAGCGACGAAACTCATATAGTTTTCGCTTTCAATGCCGCTGTCGAAGATGGTGACGGGAATGCCGAGCTTGATGGCGCGATCAATCGTGGCGACGAGAATTTTACGCTCGGTCGCGGCGACGGCCAGACCATCGACGCGGCGGTTGATCATGGAATCGACAATCTGGATCTGGCGCGCGTACTCGGTTTCAGCCGGCGCGCCATTCCATTCGATGTCAACGCCCAGCTCGGCTCCCGCGGCGCGAGCGCCTTTCTCCACCGCCACCCAGAAGACGTGGCTGGTGGCCTTGGGCACGACTCCAATGACGCGGCGCTTGTTCTGCTGACAGGCGCCCAGCAGCAGTACGGCCAGCAGCAGGGCGCTAAGACGCACACCAGCCGCCGTCAATGAGGATGTCGGTGCCGGTGATAAAACCGGCGGCGTCCGAGCAGAGATAAGCGGCCAGGGCGCCGATTTCCTCTACCTGACCCCAGCGGCCGACCGGGATTTTCGAGAGGAACATGGCGTTCTTTTCGGCGTCCTGGGTGATCGGCAGGTTCATTTCGGTGAGGAAGGGGCCGGGCGAAATTCCCACGACGGTGATCTGATCGGGGGCGAGTTCCATGGCCAGAGATTTGGTGAGGCCCAGCAGGGCGGCTTTGGTGGCGGAGTAGGCGGTGCGCTCGGGCAGGGAGACATGGGCCATGATCGACGTCATGTTGAAGATGCGGCCGTAGCCCTGGCCTTTCATGTGGGGCACGAAGGCGCGGCACATGAGGAAGACGCTGGTGAGATTGGTGTTGGTGACGCGCATCCATTCCTCGAGGGTGAACTCGTGGATCTTCTTGCGGAGGTTCATGCCGGCGTTGTTGATGAGAATGTGCACCTTGCCGTAGCGCGCAATGACGGCCTTTTCGAGGGCGGCCACACTCTCCTCGCTGGTCAGATCGGCGATGTAAGTTTCGGCCTGGACGCCGAGTGCGCGGGCTTCTTCGGCAACCGCGGCGAGGGCTTCCGCGTCGCGGGCTACGAGGGCGAGATTGGCTCCCTGGCCAGCCAGGGCCAGGGCCATGGCCTTGCCAAGGCCACGGGAGGCGCCAGAGATGACGGCGACTTTATCTTGGAGAGGTTTCATGATGGAACCCTTCAATTGTATATAGCCGCGCTGGACTTGCCCACCTTCCAGGCGATTCACATCCGGCTCAGTTTTTTCTTGTCCCTGCTTTCAATAAGTTGGGAATGATTTCCGGTTCTGGACGGTAGCGGCCTGGTGAAGCTGGAGGTGCCTCCGGAGGTGTTTGCTTCCTGCTGGCCCATTAAATTTCAGCTTGTAAAGGCCCAATCCATGCTTCAACCTCCAGTGCTGTCCTTTCCACGGCCCGCGGCGGTCACCCCAGGTGGCGCCGCCACCCTGGACGTGTGCACCATGATTTCCAATCCGGTTCGCTATTCATCCCGCTACCGGCTCTTTCACCAATTCCGCTCTCAGAATGAAGGTCCGCACATCCGGCACTGGACCGTGGAGGTGGCCTATGGCAACCGGCCCTTCGCCGTCACGGAGGCTGACAATCCGCGGCACCTGCAACTGCGCACCAGCACGGAACTGTGGCACAAGGAAAACGCCCTGAATCTGCTCTTCGCGCACGTACTGCGTCACCAGCCCGACGCCGAATACTTCGCCTGGGTGGATGCCGACGTCACCTTCGCGCGCCCCGATTGGGCCTACGAAACCATACAGCAGCTGCAGCACTATCAAGTCGTGCAGATGTTCAGCCATTGCGTAGACCTGGGCCCACGCTACGAACCCGCCGGACCCTTACGGAACAGTTTTGTCTGGATGTACTACAACGAACCGCGGCCCGAACCCGTGGCCTCGCAAGGCGCCATGCGCACCGCGGGAGGCGGCTATGGTTACACCAAGGCCGGTTACTGGCACCCCGGTTTTGCCTGGGCGGCGCGGCGCAGTGCGCTCGATGCCCTGGGTTGTCTGCTGGACCATTGCATTGTGGGTTCCGCCGACTGGCACATGGCGGCGTGCCTGATTGGCGAAGGCGAGAAAACCATTTCGCGCCAATTGCACCCGCACTATAAGCGGGAAGTGCTGGCCTGGCAGGATCGAGCCAATGCCCATATCCGCGGCAACATCGGTTACGTGGAAGGGCTGCTGGCGCATCACTGGCACGGGCGCAAAGTGGACCGTCACTACACCGACCGGTGGCGCATTCTGGTGGACAACGGCTTTGACCCCGTGGCGGATCTCAAGCGAGATGCGCAGGGCCTGCTGCAGTTGACGGAACGAAACCGCGGACTGCGGGACGGCATACGCACCTACTTCCGTTCGCGCAACGAGGATTCCATTGACCTTGTATAGAGTTCCTACAGCGATTCGGCAAAGGCTGCCGCGAGGGCGGTGGGGCTTTGCCGATCGTTGACCGCCGCGGCCAGCCAGGCGCGCATGCGCTCGACGGTGATCTTTCCGGTGAGGGCATCGAGGGCCCCGCGCAGAGCCGGGAAGGCGCGCAGTGCTTCGCCACGGACGGCGAGGCAGGTGTCGTAGGGAGGGAAGAAGTGCTGGTCATCGGCGAGGACGGTGAAGTTGCCGGTGGCCAGCGCGGCGTCGGTGGAATTGCCGGCGACAAGATCCACTTCCCCGGCCGCGAGGGCGCGATAGAGGAGCCCGAGGTCCATCGTGCGCAGTGGGCCATCGAGTTTTAGCGGATAGTTCTGCGAAAAACTGCGCCAGCCATCGGGCCTTTGTTCAAACTCATAGCCCACGCCGATGCGCCAGGAGCGACCTTCGCGCACGGCCTCGGAAAGGGTTTGCAATCGCCGCGCCGCCGCATCGGAACGGCGCATCGTGAGGGCAAAGGTGTTCGCAAAGCCCAGTGGCCAGCCGAATTCCACGCCATGGCGACGCAAGTATTCCTCCCGCACGAGAGTCTGAACCACGGCGGGATCTTTGACCAGAGGCAGCTTGAGGCAGGTGGTGAGGGCGGTGCCAGAGTATTCGGGGTAGAGGTCAATGGAACCGTCAATCAGAGCTTGATGAGCGAGAAAGCTGCCGCCGAGGTGCAGCCGCTGGCGGGGGGTAGCGCCGAGACGTCGGGTGAGGTGTTGGGTCAGGATTTCGCCGAGGATGTCCTGTTCGAGAAAGTTCTTGGCGCCCACGGTGAGTTGGGCTGGGCCACTGCAACCGGCTAGGCCGAGGGTGGTGAGAAATAGCCTTCGATCCATAAGAAGAAGCGGTCTGCCGCAAGGGCCAGCAGGGCGGCCGGCAGGGCCCCGGCCAGCAAGAGCTCTGTGTCTACTGTAGCGAGTCCGCGATAGAGCAGAACACCGAGACCGCCTGCACCAATGGCCGCGCCGATGGTGGCGGTGCCAATGGTGGTCACCGTGGCCAGCCGCAGGCCGGCAAGAATAGCGGGGGCGGCGAGGGGTAACTCCACCTCGCGCAGCTTTTGCTGGGGCGTCATGCCGAGCGCGTCAGCGGCCTCGAGCACGTCAGCGGGAATGCTCTGGAGGCCGAGCAGGGTGTTTCGCAAGATGGGCAGTACGGCGTAGAGCACCAGGACAACGACGGCGAGGCGGGGCCCCACGCCTCCCACGAGTGGCAAGGGCAGCAGCAGCCCGAAGAGGGCGAGGCTGGGGATGGTTTGTGTCACGTCGGCCAGTTGCAGCAGGGGCCGGGCCAGGCGCGGTTTCTGGCGGATGGCCACGGCGGCCGGGATGGCAAAGATTGCCGCCAGCCCGACGGCCAGAAGCGTGAGCGCGAGGTGTTCGAGCGTGAGGGTCCACAACTGCGGGGTCATAGAGCGAGGTAGCGCCGCACGGTGGGGTGCGGGCATTGCTCCAGTGCGCTGGGTGGGCCGGAATAGACGACCTCTCCGTGGTCGAGAAAGACGAGGTGTTGCGCCATGCGCTGGGCTTCCGCCAAGTCATGCGAGACGAGGACGATGGTCTTGCCCAGGCTGGCGATGAGGGTCTGCAACTCGCGCCGCAGGGGCGGGTCGAGGGCGGAAAAGGGCTCATCGAGCAGCAGGGCGGCGGGGTTGCTGGCGAGTGCGCGGGCGAGGGCCACGCGTTGGCGCTGCCCGCCGGAGAGTTGGGCGGGGTAGCGGTCCAGTTCGGCATCGGTCAAGCCAAGGGCAGGGAAGGCGCCACTCGCAAAGCGGGTGATTTGCTGCCGGGCGGTGAGGTGGGGAAACAGGCCCAATTGCTGGGAAACAAACGCGACCTGCCGCCGGAGGTCCGCAAGTGGCCACTGGCTTGTTGCTTTGCCTTCCACCCGGACTTCGCCCGCCGTCGGGCGAAGCAAGCCGTTCAGCAGGCGGAGCAGCGTACTCTTGCCGCTGCCGCTTGGGCCCAGCAGAACTGTACATTGGCCTTGGGGCATCAAGACGTTGATGTCACGCAGCCGGTTCAGAAAACTCACCCGGCGCAATTCCATCATGGCTCGGTTCTCCCGAATTCCGACATTCCTTGAGCTTACTCCCCGCCTGTCTGAGTGCGGAAAACTACTTCGAAAACACTTCTAACCTGACTTGGGCGGACCTAGGGAAACTACCAGTCCCGGATTTCACCAATCATGATAAAGGGTTTTACCTTCAATGGCTTACGGAGTTCAGGCCATTTTCGTACTGGTACATGGATGGCCATGAAGACCCTTTCATTCCTGAAGAGGCTTTACTAATCATCAAGCATGCCGGTTTGATTTTCAGCATCAAGCAAAAGAGTGAGATCCGGCGATCTGAGGAGAAAGATAAAGATGAAAAAGATATGGCAATTGCTGAGCTTGACGACCATCGTGGCGATGTCGGCATCGGCAGCAACAATCTGGAACACCGCGACAGACATCACCATGACTGGCTCACGCAGCGGTAGCAATCTGGTGACGAGCACGAATTGGGCAGCTGTGGAAATCGACTGGTCCATTGTGAACAATAGCGGTACCTATACCTACACCTACACTTTCAGTGGGCCGGAACGTCCCGGTCTCAGCCACTTCATTCTTGAGTTGAGCGAAAGCTGCAAGACATTGAATGATTCCGCAGATCCCTGCTTTGTCGAGAATGTGGCGCAGGAATTCGAAGGACCCCAGACCTGGACAGTGGGTTCTGGCGATCCTGGTTGGCCCAATGGCGTCTCCATCTGGGGCGTGAAACTCGATTTTGGTGGGGAATTTGAAGGCAACGCTTCGGTTGTCTATACCTTCCAGTCCAACCGCGCACCCGTCTGGGGTAATTTCTTCATCAAGGGCGGCAGCAATGACTATGCCTACAACACGGGTATGGCCATCGCTGGCTTTGAGTCTACCAATGTGCTGGATTTCATTGCCCGTCCCGATACCGACACTGGCATTCCCGGAAATGAAGTGCCCGAGCCTGGCACTTATGCCTTGCTGGGTGGGGCCCTGATTGGTCTTGGCGTGCTGAAGCGCCGCGGCTGACACCTGAATTCCGGTCAAATGCAAGAGCCCTCCCCGCTTGGGGAGGGCTTTTGTTTTCGTCTGATGAATATGGCCTGCCGTGCTCTACCAGGGGGCTTCGGAAGGATAGGTGACCGTGGCCGTGGGAGAGCGTAGAATGCTCTTCAGCCCCGGCGTCACCGTCGAGATCGGAAATCCGGAAATGGTTACCGTAACCCGGCCTTCGGGGGTGCCCAGGTCCTGGGTGCGCACGGTGACCATTTCGGTGGTGAGTCCGGCGATCATGGGTTTGGCTGCATCGGTCGGAACGGGCGAGTTGTAGACGGCCACGTTCTTGATGCGGGTGACCTGGCTGGGGTCCAGCACCGCTTGCCGGGCGGCGGCGCGGGTGCGCTCCGCCAACGATTGCTGGAAATAAAGAAACTGGCCGAAGTCCAGAATCGCCAGCAGCATCATCAGAAAAGCCAGCACCGTGAGGGCTGATTCCACCAGTGCCTGTCCTTTTTGGTTTTTGCGGTTCTTCATGGCTAACATCCGATGGGGCAATACTGACCCGTGAAGGGCATCTGCAGCGAAGGTTTGTTGTTGATCACAAACTTCCGCAGCACGGCGTCAATCTCAAACTTCGAGACGCGCACGGTGACAGTTTGCGGAACAAATTTGACGTCGAAGCCAACAATCACTTCGACGTCGCCGGTGGTGATACCGCGGACAATCGGGGCGTCTGATTCTCCAGGGTTCGGGTTGCCATAAATGACGGTGTTGCGGATGGCCGTAATATACTCCGCCGGGATGACACCGTTACCCTGATTGCTGATCTTGGCCATGGAGGCATAGCGCGTACCGTTGCGGATGGCATTGACCAGCGAATTGTACTGGTAGAAGGCAAAACCGAACTGAAAGGTGCCGAACAACAGCAGCACCAGCAGCGTGCTGGAAAGGGCAAATTCCACCAGAACATTGCCCCGTTGAGATTTCTTTGGACGGCGGATCATTGCACCAACCTCACTACGTAGGAACCGGCTCCCCCGTAGGCGGAAGTGCCGCCGCCCGCTGTGCGAGAACCCATATAGATGGCGCACCAGGTTTTGTTGCCCCCATTCGGGTACTGCAGTGGAAGCAGGAAGGCGGCAAAGCCGAGCACCTTGTTGGGTGGACTGCTCACGGGCCCCCCGTTGACCGGCATTACCACCAGGCGCATGTTATTGCCATAGTAGGGAGGGGCGACGCCCGGGGTGGGCTGGTAATTGGTCAGGTCTGTATCCATTGCGGCCCGTTGCTGCAGGCGCGATTGTTGCGATTGCTTCTGACCATTCGTCATCGGCACGATGTCACCCACTTCGAGTGGCATGGTCTGCTTGGCGCCCAGAATCGCGTCCTGAATGCTGGAGGCGGCCTGCAATTCAAAATAGCCGCGTTCCGAACCGGCTACCGATTGATCAGAGAAGTTGTATTGCGGCCAGTTCACCTGGTTGCCGGCGCAGGCGTCGTTGCGCTTCACGTTACCTGGCCAGAGAAAGGCGTATTCCTGGCCGATGGTCATGCCGAAATTGCCGGTGGGATCGTTTTCCTGGAGCGCATAGGGCGAAAAGGGCATATAGCCGCCGCGGGGAAAGGTTTCCTGAATCTGGGCTCCTACGGCGCGTCCAAGGACAGTGCTGGCCACCGGTGCTTTCACCGCCTGGAGAAACGACATGTTGACAGCCGGCCGCACCGTCACCCGGACGAAGCCGTAACCGCGCGGCTGGTTAATGGGCTGTGTCTCCCAGGGACCGTTGGGACTGGCGGCAAACTCCACCTGCATGCGATCCAGAGGAATCGAAGCGGAGTTGAACTGTATCCGGTTCAGACTGTTCTGAACCGTGGCTTCCGCCGCATCGAGGCCGGATTTCTTCCCGTCAAGCTTGATGGCGGCGGCGATAGCGGCCGAATCAGCAAAGGCCTGGGCCTCGCTCTTGACTATGTACATCCGTCCCAGATCAATCGCCAACCCGAGCATGCCCAACAAAACGAATACGGAAAGAGCAGTCGCAATGACAATGTACCCTCGTTTTCGTCTTTTGTTTGCTTTTGGGGGAGTGCTGGACATGGCAGTGGCTTCCTTGGCTGAATTCTCGTGATAACAGAGTTGCCCAACTTATCGTCGAATCGCATTCGAAACTTTAATGGTTCCATTGCGAAACTTCCCATAATCCACTCCCTGAGTGGTCCTTGACGCTACTCGTCGGGGCCATCGAGGCGGTTTAGTACTATCGAGAACCCATTCAGAAAAGCCTGTAAGTGATTGATAATATGTTATTTTTTTGTTTAGTCCTATTCGCTCCTTGGTACTGTTTGCCCCGGCCGTGCCATTCCCAAAAACTCAATCCTCGCAAATACTAGCCTTAGCCGCGGTTCGTTATCCAGTGATCACGAAAATATGCGCAAAGAAATTGAAGAGGGACGCAGAATGAAAAAAATCTTATACATGCTGAGCTTGAGCGCCATACTCACGGCGTCGGCATCTGCGGCAACTGTCAATTGCCCTACCGATTCCGTATGCAACGGAAACATCTACACTGTGACATCGAACGCTGTTGGGGGAGGCGTTTTCGAAATTCTAGTATCAGTCGATACCAGCGGCTATACTGGTGGGGCACCGGCCGCATTGGGAGCAATTGCGATCAAGGATTTTTTGAATCCCACCAATAGTGCATATTCGATTATCAGTTTCACGGCTACCGGGAGTTCCAGTTTTCCCGCGCCAACCGCACTCTGGACGTTGTCGAACAAGGAACTGAACGCCAATGGATGTGAAGGTGGAACCAACTCCTCGTTTTGCGCGGATGCCGGTGAGTCTAATCCCTACACCTTCAATAAGGGCGATACCTTGAATTTGGCCTTCCGGTTTTCCACTAGTGCAATCCTGAGTCCCAGCATGCACCTGAAGTATCAGTTTTTGGAAAAGCAGTCCAACGGTTCTTGGACAAAAGAAGGAGATCTGGGTTCGTTTACGATTTATCGCGACGGTTTGATTCCTGGCAATGAAAACAACGTACCTGAGCCTGCGACCTACGCCCTGCTGGGTGGCTCGCTCATTGGCCTTGCCCTTCTGAAGCGTCGGTCCTAGTCTTTACTTCCAAGAAACGAAAAGCCCTGCCCAGCCTGGGGAGGGCTTTTTCGCTTTCAAACGCGTTAACGGTACACCGTTACCAGTTGCGACAGTCCCACATTGCCGGCGGCGTCGGTAGCGCGGCCCTGCAGGACGTATGTTCCGCGTGCTACTCGTTTGGCGTTCCAGCGGAGGTTGAAGGGGGCGGAGGTACTCCGGCCTACCACTTGGCCGTTTACCAGCAGTTCCACCTGACGAACGCCAATGTTATCGGAGGTGCTGAAGCGGACATCGACGTTACCGGACACCACCACTCCATTGGCTGGAGCCGTAATTGAAATGACAGGCGCCGTGGTGTCCGCTGGGGCAGGGGCAGGGGCAGGTGCAGGGGCAGGGGCTGTGGTGGCAAAGTTTACCGCCGCTGCCACAGCGCGGGACGCATTCACCCGGCCGTAGCCGTATTGCGGGTCCAGCCCCGCCGCGCCCAGGTCATCGGCATTGGATTGCAGAACCTGCGTCACCTGCGCGGGTGTCAGATTGGGGTTGGCGGCCAATACCAGGGCTGCAACTCCCGCCGCAGTGGGGGCGGCAAACGAAGTACCGCAAGCACCGCCGTAGCTGTTGCCATTAAAGCTCGTGTACACGCAACCGGGAGCCGAAAGGGTGACCCGCGGGCCGGTGGTGGACCAGGAATACAGCACATCATTCTGATCTGTGGCGCTCACGGTAGTGATGTAGGGGCTGGGCGAGAGGGAACTCACTGCGCCCGAGTTGCCGGCTGAAGAGAACACGACACCGCCCCGGCTCTGAAAGTATTGTGCCGCACTGGAGACAGCAGAACTGCCGATGATGTCGAAGCTGATGTTGGCGACCCGGGCGCCATTATTTGCCGCCCAATTGAGCGCGTTGGCAATGGTGGTGTAGGTGGCATAGCCATTCGTATCCGTCACGCGGATGGGCATGATGAGCGAATTCCAGGACACCCCGGCGATGCCGAGGCCATTGTTGGTTGTCGCCACAGCGGCGCCAGCCACCTTCGTGCCATGGCCCTGAACATCGCGGGAATCATTGTTGCCGTTGAACGTGTTCCAGCCGTTCACCAGCCGCTGTTGCAGGTCGCTATGGTTGGGGTCTACACCGCTGTCCAGGATGGCTACGATAATGGCCGTGCTGCCCTTGGTGGTATTCCATGCTTGCGGGGCCTGGATGCGGGTGAGGGCCCACTGGGAGCTGTAGCTGGGGTCGTTCGGGGTGGTCTGGTCTGGCTCGAGGTACATATCCTGCTCGATGAACTCGACCTCGAAGCGTTCCTTGAGACGGTTGAAAAACGCCGTGGGACTGGCGGATTCGGGGAGATCCACCACCTGAATGTTCAGGTCGGGGATCTGCGCATTTTGCCGCGCGCCGAGGCCGCGCATGACCGCCGCAGCCTGACTGGCGCTGCTACCATCGCGGAAACCGACAAGGTAGCGGCCGGGGACGGGGGTTTGGGCGCAGAGCAACCCTAACGACCCCAAGAGGAGGGACGAAACAAAAAACTTCTTCATGTGGTTTTCTTCTTGAGAAGTGGATCGGCCAAAGTGTTTCTCTCAACGCCGGGGTTTTTTCCTGTTTCGTGCGCTGAAATGCCTCTATGCCGGCGGCTGATGAACTAAACCCAAAGTTCTAAGACTTTCGGACTTGACAGCCATGCGCCGTGCCTGACAAGCTAGGCTTTCACCGGAAATTTCGGGCAATATCGCATGGGCGCTCTATTCGACAAAGAAACACAGGAGCACGAACTGGAATCCACCCTGGACAGCGTGGACACGGCTGACCGTGTGGCCCTTGAACTGGCTCAAAAAGCAGGGTTTGGCGAGGACGATCAAAACTCCATATCGATGGCCGTGCGTGAATGCATGGTGAACGCCGTGGCCCACGGCAACAAGTACAACCTGCGCAAGAAGGTCTTGTTCCGGATCGAAGCCGAAGCCGGTAAGTTGGTGGTGGAAATCGGGGATGAGGGCGAAGGATTTCATCAGGAAGATGTCCCGGATCCGCTGGCCGCGGAGAATCTCTTGAAGCAGTCAGGCCGCGGACTCCTTTTGATGCGCGCCTTCATGGACGAATGTGAACACCAGTCGCGTGTTCCCCATGGCACCCTCGTCCGGATGGTGAAGCGTCTGGGGACAGAAGCATAAAATCAGGTAATCTCCAAAGGAGGAAGAGGAAAAGTGAGCGTAACTTTGACATCCCGTCAGGTCGGGGACGTAACGGTAATCGATGCGGCAGGCCGCATCACGCTGGGTGAAGGGTCGAGCACGTTTCGTGACGCGATCAAGGACCTGGTCACCAAGGGTGAAAAGAAGGTTCTGTTGAATCTGGGTGAAGTGAGCTACATCGATAGCTCCGGCATCGGCGAACTGGTGAGCGGTTTCACCACGCTCTCGAACGCTGGTGGCCGTCTCAAGCTGCTGAACCTCACCAAGCGCGTGCAGGACCTGCTGCAGATCACCAAGCTTTACACCGTTTTCGAAGTGTTCGATGACGAAGCGGCGGGTTTGGCGAGCTTCAACTAGAACGCCGTAGCCACAACATTGACGGGGCAGCCTCTGTGGAAGCTGCCCCGTTTGCTATTCAGAGGGCTGGTGCGATTGGCAGATCCACCATTTCGTGAAAACTCTGCAAAGTCTCAATGGCCAACGGAACCGCGCTACCTGTCGGGGCGTTCGGCGGGATGACCGCATTCACCTGATAGAGCCCGGCAAAACCGGGCGCGGCGCCGGCAAAGCTGACTGTGGCGCGCTGACCGCCGATATAGACGTTCACGTTGCCGGTTACCCGGCTCAACGCGGTGGTGGGCGCGGCCGCACCATCGCCAATCGGCGGGTCCACGGCGCCCAGGCCGGTCAGATAGATGAGGATGGTTTCCCCCGGCCGGGCTGGGTTGGCGGGACTGACGACAGAGAAATCCGCTTTCAGCATGGCGGCCGGGCCAATGCCGTTCTGAGACAGCGAGTAAACACCGGGGGAACTGCGGCTGACGGCGACCGTAACCCGGTTCGATTCCTGATTGCCCGCCCGGACGATGATGTCGGCACTGATGCCAGAGGTGGCGAAGGGCACCAGGGCGGAGATCTGATTGGCGCTGACGAAATAGAGCGGCGCCGGGCGGCCCTGTACCGTTACACTGATGCCGCCCAGAGTGGTGGGGAAGGGAATCGTGGGCGCCACCAGCGGCGTGGCGGGGCCCAACCCGGAGCCAAACAGGGTGATGAACTGCCCGGGTGCGATGGGGTTGGTAACCGGCGCGAAACTGGCGCTGTTGAGAATGCCGGCCGGGTTCAGAAAAACGCCAGCGCCGGTGAGGGGACGGGCGCGTATGCCGATCAGGAACTCGTAGTTCTCGGTTTCCACAAACCCGGTGCCGGAGGACAGGAACACATTGCCATTCGCACTCAGGGCCAGACGATTGGTAGCTAGCGAGCCCGTGCCGGCTTCGGGCAGACTATAGTTGACCGTCTGGGTTAGGTCCAGATTGGCGCCCGGCAAGCGCTGACGCCGCGACCAGACGCTGCGGCCATTTGCCAAGGCATTCACTGCGCCGCTGAAAGCGGCGGGGCGGGATTGATCGACGCGCAATCCAGCTGCATAGAACAGTCCCTGAAAGGGCGGGGCACTCGCCGCGGCCGTCGGCGCCCGCATGGCGAAGAAGAGATCGTGCGCCCCTTGTGCCGTGGATCCGCCCAGTACAATGTCGCCACCAGCGGCGATGAAGATCTGCTTGTCACCCAGCACCAGCTGGGTGGCGGCGGGAAAGGGCGCGGTCGGGGGAAACACCAACTGTCCAGAACCGTCGGAACTGACGCTGTAGATGGTGGTGCCGATGGATTGCTGCAGGATGCGGCGGCCACTCTGCGTCGTCTGCCCGCTGGCGTTCACCAACCCGATGGTGCCGTTACCCGCCGAGTTGAAACGCAGAAAGGCGTTCTTGACGTTGAAGAAAATGCCATTGGGTACCTCAAGCGAGAGTCCGGCATAGGAGCCCTGGAGTGTCGCGTTCGACGTGGGCAGGGCCGGTAGTGGCGCCGCCAGAAACAGGTCGAAAATGTTGCCGGCCGAGTCTGTCGTGCTCCCCAGCAACAAGCCGTCACCCAGGCGGGCATTGAACTGCGAGCTGAGATCGAGCGGGTTGGTCATGATCACGAGCCCGGCCGGAGATACCGTATAGGTACCGCCTCCAGTAAAGGTGGCCGGCGCATTGTTGCCCACATTGCGCGTTCCCTGAAAGGACAGATTGCCACGTCCGTCAAAACTGAGTATGCCCACCATGCTGCGGGCCTCGATGGGCTGCCCGGCGGCGTTGGTGGAAATCAACAGTTGGCGGAATCCGTAACGGCCATTCAGGAAGTTGTTGTCGAGCACCTGTGCCTGCACATGATTTGCAAGGCAAAGGACGAAAAGCCACAGAAAAGCCAGTCGGGGCAAGCTATACTTTGAAGTATCCGGCAAGTGAGTGTCTCCAGGAAATTTTTGTCCCAATTGCGCGTGGGTGAGCGGGCAGTGGTGGATCATTTTGCGTTGAGTGAAGATTTGAGCACGCGATTGATGCAGATGGGAATGATTCCGGGTTGTGAAGTGGAAGCGGCCCACGTCGCCCCTGCCGGCGACCCAACTGTCTACCGGGTGGATGGAACCGAGATTGCCCTGCGGCGAGAAACCACCCAGCACATACATCTGCGGCCGGAGCAGCCCTGAACCATGGATGCCTGCCACAATCCGACCGCTACCGTCCCCCCCATCATAAACCCTGCGGGCCACAAACTGGTGGCTCTTATCGGCCCGCCGAATACCGGCAAGTCCACTATGTTCAACCGCCTGACAGGTTTGCGGCAGAAAGTGGCCAACTACCCGGGCGTCACGGTGGAGCGGCACATCGGCACCGCGCGCGTCGATCTCACCCGAGAGGTTACGCTGATTGACCTGCCGGGTGTTTACTCGCTTGAGCCGCGCTCGGAAGACGAACAGGTTACCCATGACGTGCTGCACGGCCTGATGCCGGACCTGCCCCGTCCCGACGCCATTCTGCTGATTCTCGACGCCACGAGCCTCGCCCGCCACCTCATGCTGGCTGCCCCGGTGTTGAGCCTGGGCATTCCGACACTGGTCATCCTCAACATGTCGGACGATCTCAAGCGCCGGGGCGGAGAAGTGGACGCCGCGGGTCTGGCAAAGGAACTGGGCGCGCCTGTGGTATTAGCCAGCGCTGTGGATGGCACTGGCGTCGATGCCGTTCGCAACTTTCTCTCCAAAACCATACCCGCGCCGCAACGCATTGAATTGCCGGTGCTCAACAACATGCCCAGTTGCCGCAAGTGGAGCGGCGAAATGGCAGCTGGCGCCAACTATCACCAACCGGCGCCCCCGGAATGGACCTACCGGTTGGACCGCATCGTGCTGCATCCCGTCTGGGGCCCGCTCACCTTCCTGCTTGTGGTCCTGGCCGTCTTCCAGAGCATCTTTACGTTTGCCAAGCCGCTTATGGAACTCGTGCAGGCCAGTATCGAAACCAGTGGCGCCTGGGTGGCGGCGCTACTGCCGGAAAGCTGGTTCCGCTCATTGCTGGTGGAAGGTGTGTGGGGTGGGGTGGGCAGCGTCATCGTCTTTCTGCCGCAGATTCTGATTCTCTTCGCCTTCATCGCCATTCTCGAGGACAGCGGCTATCTCGCGCGTGCCGCCGTCATCGCGGACCGCACGATGGCCAAAGTCGGTCTGCAGGGCAAGAGCTTTATCCCCTTGCTCAGCGGCTACGCCTGCGCCATTCCGGCCATCCTTTCCACCCGCACAATTGAAAACAAACGCGACCGCATCGCCACAATTCTGGTTACCCCGCTGATGACCTGTTCGGCACGGTTGCCCGTATACACCATGCTGATTGCGGCCTTTATTCCCGATCAGCCCCTGGCCGGGCCACTCTTCGGCACACGGGCGGCTATGATGCTGGGCCTCTACATTCTCGGGTTTGTCGCCGCGGCCACCACCGCCCGCCTGCTCAAGAGCACCATCTTCAAGAGCGAAAACACACCTTTCCTGATTGAACTGCCGCCCTATCGCATTCCCCGCTTGAGCAGCATCGTCTACCGGCTGATTGACCGCGCCAAGATCTTCCTCAAGCGCGCCTCCACCACCATCCTCTTCACCATGATTCTTTTGTGGACGCTGGCACACCTGCCTGCCACCAATGGCGTGGCCCCGCCGATGGAGCAGAGCTATGCCGCCCAACTCGGCAAAGCGATTGAGCCGGTTATCGAACCCCTCGGCTTCAACTGGAAAATCGGCGTCGGCCTCATCAGTTCCCTGGCGGCGCGCGAAGTCATCGTTGGTACCCTCGGCACCATTTACGGTATCGAAGGGGAGAGCAATGAACAGGGCTTGCAGAAGGCTTTGCAGCAGGATCTCAATCTCGCCTCCGCTGTGGCGCTGCTGATCTTTTTCGCCTTCGCCCTGCAATGCATCTCCACCATTGCCGTCGTGCGCCGCGAAACCGCCAGTTGGAAGTGGCCCGCCATACAGTTTGCCTACATGGGCGTGCTGGCCTACGTCTTCAGCTGGCTGGCCTACATCATTCTCAAGTGAGCCAGCGGCGCTACACTGAAGGTTTCGACTCCATATGCATAACGTAGTGATTCTGGGCTCGGGCTGCGCGGGCAACACCGCAGCGATCTATACGGCACGGGCTGGCCTGAACCCGCTCGTACTGATGGGGAAAGAACCCGGCGGACAGCTTTCGCTCACCAGCGAAGTGGAGAACTTCCCCGGATTTCCCGAAGGCATCATGGGGCCGCAGTTGGTGGAGAACATGAAGCTGCAGGCCGAGCGCTTCGGCGCCACCTTCCAGTTGGGCACTGTCGTCGAAGCGGACCTCTCCAAGCGCCCCTTCCGCCTGAGCGTCGATGGGGACTGGATTGAAACTTCCACCCTCATCATTGCCACCGGCGCCAGCGCCCGCTGGTTGGGCATCCCGGGCGAACAGAAGCTGGTTGGCAAAGGCGTCAGCTCTTGCGCCACCTGTGACGGCTTCTTCTATCGCGGCAAGAAGATCATGGTGGTCGGCGGCGGCGACAGTGCCATGGAAGAGGCCAACTTCCTTACTCGCTTCAGCGAGGTGACCCTGGTGCACCGCCGCGAAGAGTTCCGCGCTTCCAAGATCATGGTGGACCGTGTCAAGGCCAACCCCAAAGTGCGGCTCGTGCTCAACACCGTGGTGGAAGAAGTTCTGGCCAATGAAACCGGTATTGTGAGCGCTGCCCGGCTCAAGAACATCCAGACCGGTGAGACCTGGGAAGAACCCGTCGATGGGTTCTTCGTGGCGATTGGCCACATCCCCAACACCAAGCCCTTTGTTGGCCAGTTGGACATGGATGAAGAGGGCTATCTGATTTCTCACGGTGGCGCTCGCACCAACATTGCTGGAGTCTTCCACGCCGGCGACGTGCAGGACCGTCTCTACCGCCAGGCCATTACGGCATCGGGTGCGGGTTGCATGGCCGCCATGGAAGCGGAGAAGTTCCTCGAAGCTGAGGGCCACTAAGAATGACGCTGGCCGGACGCAGCGCACTGGTCACCGGTGGCGCTTCTGGCCTCGGTGAAGCCTGTGTGCGGGCACTCGTGGCCGCGCAGGCTAGCGTGACTGTCGCCGACCTCAACGAAGCACGGGGCCTGGCCCTGGCCACGGAGTTGGGTCCCCTGACGCAGTTCTGCCGCACCGATGTCTGCGATGAAGGCGATGTGCTGGCGGCTTTGGACGAAACCGAACGGCTCGATGTGGCCATCCATTGCGCCGGCATCGCCACCGCCGAACGCGCTCTGGGTAAGGACGGCCCGCTGCCGCTGGATCGGTTTGACCGTGTGCTGCGGGTGAACACCACAGGCACCTTCAACGTCGTTCGTCTCGCCGCGGCCAGAATGGCGCAGAATGAACCGGGTCCGGACGGAGAACGCGGCGTCATTGTTCTCACCAGTTCCGTGGCTGCTTTCGAAGGCCAGATTGGCCAGGCGGCCTATGCGGCATCGAAGGGCGCAGTGGCGGCGATGGTATTGCCGCTGGCGCGAGAGTTCGCCCGCGTGGGCATTCGGGTGGTCGGAATTGCGCCCGGGCTTTTCGCCACACCCTTGCTGGCAGGCCTGCCCGAGGAGGCCATGAAGCAGCTCGCAGCCACCGTGCCGTTCCCCTCGCGCCTGGGTGAGCCGGCCGAATTTGCCGCATTGGCCCTGCACATGGTGCAGAACCGTATGTTGAATGGCGAAGTCGTCCGTCTCGACGGCGCTCTGCGCATGGCGCCACGCTAGCGCGGCCGCCGGGTGCTCGTTTCTTCCCGTACTATGGCGCTCATCGCGCCGTGCCGCGCGGCTTGCGGCATCTGTGGCCCACTCAGGAAGGTATAGAGGGCGAGTGCCTGCTCCCTCTTGCCATCACTGAGAAAGCGTTCCGCGCACACCAGCGCCGCATCCGCCAGAATGATGCGCATCATGCCGCTGGCTTTTGGCAGCGCGGCCTCAAGAACGCGCGCAGCCTCTATGGTTCCGATGCTGCCCACCGCCGCTGCGGCCGCCTGTGCCAGAGGCGCCTCGGGCCGCTGCATCAGCTTTGACAACGCGGGTAGCGCCTGTGCGTCCCGCCGTTTGCCGATCGAAGCAATCACCCCCAGTAATGGGTTGCCTTTCACCTTGGCCAATGCGTTGCGCAGCGCTTCATCGGCCGCTGGGCCAGCCATCGGCTCCAGGCCATAACGTGCATAGACGCCCAGCTTCTCATCGCCCAGCAGTGCCGCCAGCGCCGGTATGGTCTCCGTTGCTCCCAGTTCTCCGGCCCGCTGGCAAGCCTTCGCCTTCTGGAATTCTGTCGCCCCGGCGCTTGTCAGCAAGCGCAACAACCCGGCGCCGTCCATCTCGGCAATTGACCCTTCCCGTAACTCGGGTGGCGGCTGAGGTGGCTTGGGCTTGGCTGCCGCGGGTGTCGTTGGTGTGGTGTTCTGTGCCATTTGCTGATTCCCTTTGCTCAGATCCGCCATGGTTCACGCAGCGCCCGCGAACGCATCCGGTTGGCGATCTCGTCATTGGTGAACTCCCGCTTCTCCACGCTCCACGTCAACTTCTTCCCCCGTTGGAAAGCGATGAAGGCCGCATGGCAGGTCACGTGCGAATTCGCTGCCGCCGCTGCATTCGCACTCGGCGTACGGCGCGTGCGCACACAGGTGACAAACTCGCGCATATGGTTCTCCAGCGCCATCGGCGCCGGTTCCGTTGGCCGCAGCAGCGGCTTGATATTGTCCGAACTCGCAATCCGCGTTTTGTCTCCGGTCTCCACCCAGCCATTCTCGCCTTCGATGCGGAAGCTGCACGACCCCGTATCCAGCGCGCCGTCCCAGCCGTTATCGCGCATGATGAGCTTCACACCGTTCGCATAGCGGCACTGCACGCTGTACGGCCCTGTGTTTCCGCCCACGGGTTCGTACTCCACCGGTTGCGTATCGTCCAGATCAGCCGCCCAGTGACACAGGTCGACCGTGTGCGAACCCCACTCCAGAATGCCACCGCCATGGAAGTCGTAGTAGTTACGCCAACCTCCCTGCACGTAGGACGGATGATAAGGCCGCCACGGCGCCGGACCCAGCCAACGGTCCCAGTCCAGCACGCCCTGTGGCGGCAACTCCTGACCGGCGAGCCAGTCGCGGCTTGGCAATGGTGGCCAGTTGACGGACGGGCCCACGTTCGCATACAGCGCTGTCAGCTTGCCCAGTGCGCCAGACTGTAGCAGTTCCCGGCAAAGCTTGAAATTGGCCCCGTTGCGCCGCTGGCAACCCGCCTGGTAGAGCCGGTTGTAGCGTTGAAACGCCTGCGCCAGCGCCCAGCTTTCCTCAATCGACATTGAGCATGGCTTTTCGCAGTAGACATCCTTGCCATGCTGTGCCGCAATAATCGAAAGCGGCGTGTGCCAGCGGTCCCCCGTCGCGATCAGTACCGCATCAATGTCAGTCCTGGCCAGTAGCTCATACTGGTCGGCGTACATTTTGCAGTCGCGATTGCCGTAAGCCTGATCCACGGTCGACTTGATGGTTTCCCGCCGTTCGTTGCGTACATCACAAATCGCCAGAAATTTCGCGTCGGAAAACTTCAGTATCTTACTCAGGTCGTGCGCCCCGCGGGCGCCTATCCCAATGCCGCCCATCACCACCTTGTCGCTTGGGGCCACCTGCCCGCTACGCTGGCCCAGCACCACGCTGGGCACAATCATCGGGGCGAGGGATTGTTTGAGTACTTGTCGTCTGGTCTTCATTCCGCACCAACATTCTATGTCAGCGCGATTGAAACTTACTGCGCTTGTCTTACCCGCCGTGCCACCGCAAATAATCCCAAGCCACTTAACCCCACCCACCACGTCCCCGGCTCAGGAACCACCACATCTCCGGTCACGCTTGTCGCCCGGAATGAGCCAGATACAAACGTGTTCTCCACCATTCCCAACTGCCCTTGCGTTGAATCCTCCACTGTACGGACGCTTTGGAATTGCACAAACCCCGACGAAAAGCTGGGCGTGCCGCTGATGGGTTGAAATGTCCCGGTGGCTGGGTCATAGGGAATCCCCGACAGCCCCTGCGCATTCAAATTCCAAATGCCTGCCTGGAGAAAGGTGCGAAATTCCGGGTTCGTCCAGGAGTCCCGGGTGGACACTCGCAAACTCAGGAAGTTGAGGGATTCTATGATTCCGAATCCTTGTACGTAGCTGCTGGGTTCCAGGTTGGTGCCGTCCGCTGGTACTGGCGCCGAGTCCACCAGGTAGGGTCCCGTCGTGAAGATGGTGTTGGGAAATCCGTTCAGATTGTCCACCGAGAATTCCGCACTGCGCAGCCACAAGGGGCTGCGGCCGATCGTTTCATAACCGACATCAAAGGAAGAGGCTGGATCGGGGGCGGGCAGCGAGTCGATGACGATCTGGACCTTACCTCGAACGGTAAAGCCGCTCAAGTTTTGCTGGACTATCTGACCGTTGAGATCGAAGGTGGATGCACGGGCGCCAGTGTCAAAGGTCCCGACGAACTCCACCTGATAGATGGAACTGGCCCAGGTGGCTCCGGCGGCCAGCAGCGTCACGAGAAGAATCTTTCCCATGTCCTGATCGTGACGCGGTTGGGTCCTACAGCAAAGTATGATGGGGAGTACTCCGGGGTAAACTACCTCGTTTAACCTCCTGAAAACAGTGGATATCTCGCCTCAGCATAAATCTCTCGCGCTCGGCTCGGTGCTCGCGTCGATGGATTTTGCGCAGAGTCCAAAACTGTCGGCATTGCTTCGATTTCTCGCCTCCCAGCCCCCTCACGATCCACCCAAGGAGACTGTAATCGGCGTTGCTGTGTTCGGCCGTGAGGCTGGCTATGACCCCAAGACCGACCCCATCGTGCGTGTTGAGGTCCGCCGCCTGCGCGCCAAGTTGCTGGAGTACTACGACGGCACCGGGCGTGATGATTCCTGGCGCATTGAAATTCCCAAGGGGGCTTATGCGGTCCATTTCCGCGCTGCGCAACCGCCCACCGCCGCAGTTGCCCGGCGTCTGCCTCCCTCCTGGGTAGCGTTCTTCCTTGTGGCCTTGACGGCGCTCTGGCTTGGCTACCTGATTGCCCGTACTCGTCAGCCGGTTCTCCCTGTCGACATCCCGGCGCCGCGGCAGGTTACCGCCCACCACTTCAATTCCCGCTCGCCGGCCTGGGCCCCGGATGGTCAGCGGCTTGCATTTTCTCGTGATGCCGAGGCCGGGCATTCGCATATTCTTCTGGTGGAACCCGGCCAACCCGAGCGCAACATCACCTCGGGTGCGGTGCGGGATTTTGAGCCGGCTTGGTCGCCCGGCGGAGCCCTGGGCTTCCTGCGGGAAACCCCGCAAGGCTTCCTGCTCATGCACAAGGCGGCCCTCGATCAACCCGAGCGCGAGGTTGCCCGTCTGCGACTGCGTCAACCCTTCTGCTACTCGCCCGATTCCCGCGAGGTCTTTGTCTCGGACCGTGAAGCGGCAGACCAGCCGGCCAGGCTCTTCCGCATTGCTCTCGCCGACGGGCGCCGCACACCGCTCACCACTCCCTCTGGCGGCACCGTGGGCGATCTCTCCCCACGGATCTCTCCCAATGGCGTCCACCTTGCCTTCGTGCGCGCCACTGAGCCGGCCACTCGCCAAATCTGGCTTCTGCCCCTGGCTCCTTTGGCTGAACCGCGGCCGCTGCCCCAGGCCAGCCGCGCCGTCGAAGGTTTCGATTGGACACAGGACAGTCTCGCCCTCGTCGCCAGTATCGAGCGGGGAGATCAGGCCCGCAGTCTTTGGCGTCTGGATGTCCAAACGGGTCGAGCTCGCCGCCTGGCCGCCGCGGGTCTGGGCCCGGTGACTCCAGCGATGGATCGTCGCCGCAATCGCATCGCTTACGTGGTACGACTGGCGGATACCAACATCTGGCGGCTCGATCTGGGCCCGAAACCGAACCCCCGGCCGCTGACTTCCGCCATTCATCTCGACACCAGTTCCCAGATTTCCCCAGACGGTGGCTCCATCGCCTTCCGCTCGGCTCGCAGTGGCGCCAATGAAGTCTGGGTCATGTCGGCCACCGGTGGCGCCCCCCGGCAACTGTCGCGCTTCGGCGGTCCCTTGGCGGGCAGCCCACGCTGGTCGCCCGATGGGAGCCGTCTGGTGCTGGAGTCGCGCCTTTCGGGCAACGGCGACATCTATGTCATGTCGGCCACGGGAGGTTCCCCGACGCCGGTCACCCGCGAGCCTTCCAACGAGGTGTTGCCCAGTTGGTCGCGCGACGGCCGCTCAATCTATTTCGCCTCCGACCGGACGGGCCGTTGGGAAATCTTCCGCACCACGGCAAGCGCTTCCCCACCGGTGCAACTGACGAAAGGGGGCGGATTTGCGGCCTTTGAATCGCCCGATGGACAATTCCTTTACTACACGAGGCAGGACGAAACTGGCGGCATCTGGCGCCAGCCAGTCATGGGTGCGGGCGAGGCGGAGTTTGTCGCCCCCCTGCCGCCCAATTTCTGGGGGCAATGGGCGATCGGCAAGCGTGCCGTGTATTTCCTGGAAGTGGACCCCCAGGGGCGGCGCCTCATTACCCGCTTTGATCTCGCCAGCCGGCAGAAGCGCGGCCTTTATCAGTTCCAGCAGTTGCCTGTGCAGTTTGATTCCAGCATGTCTGTGGCGCCGGACGAGAGCTTTCTCACGTGGGCGCAACTGGACTCTTCGAGTTCTGACATCTTTGTGCTGGACACGTCGGAGTTAGTCTTTGGGAGCGAGCAGCCCTGAAAATTGGGGACTGATTGGGGCTGCCGGTTGGCTGACAGCGCGGGGCAGGGAGGGAATGGGGCTG
>VFQU01000624.1_pt1 | contig 28824 bp, 24 predicted proteins | sample 3512311 | NCBI WGS metagenome assembly VFQU01 (sample SAMN10412377, study PRJNA504923) | tailings metagenome | isolation source: Relicate 3 Philex TSF3 active mining site | place: Philippines: Tuba, Benguet | collected 2017-08-29
GCCGTGCGCGACATCGCCCTCGCCGCCTCCGGTCTGCTCGTCGAACGCTTCGGCGGCCCCAGCATCCGGCCCTATCAACCCGAAGGCTACCTGGGCGCTCTCAACTTCCCCAAGCGTGACTATTCCGCCAGCCGTGGCGCTGACCTCTACGCACGCGGCCTCTATTCCCAGTGGCAGCGCACCTTCCTGCATCCCAGCCTGATGACCTTCGATGCTCCCTCCCGCGAAGAGTGCACCGTCAACCGCGTCAACTCCAACACCCCGCTGCAGGCCCTGGTTCTGCTCAACGATCCCATCTACGTTGAGGCCTCCCGCGTCTTTGCCCAGAAGATGCTCACCGAAGGCGGCAAGACGCTGGACGCCCAAATCGATTGGGCCTTTGCCCGCGCGCTCAGCCGTCCGGCGACCAGCGAAGAGAAACAGGTGCTCAAGGAATTGCACGCGAAGAACCTGGCGCGCTTCGCGGCCGACACTCGTGCCGCCCGCCAGTTGCTCACCGTGGGAGATGCTCCGCTCGCTCTCAACATCAAGCCCGAAGCCCTGGCTGCCGCCACCACCGTGACGCGCGCCATCCTGAACTTGCACGAAACGATCACGAGGAACTAATGCGCGAAATCAACCTCAAGCGGCGAGCCTTCCTTTCCCGCGCCTGCGCTGGCTTTGGCCTCGCCGCGCTCGGCAACCTGATGGCCGACACCAACTACCGCCACCATGCCGCCAAGGCCAAGCGGGTCATCTTCCTCTATCAGGCCGGCGGCCCGTCCCATCTCGAAACCTTCGACGCCAAGCCCAAACTGGCTGAAATGCACGGCAAACCCATGCCGGAAAGCTTCACCAAAGGCCAGCAGATCGCGCAACTCCAGGGCAAGCCGCTCATCTGCTACGGCCCCCAGCAGAACTTCAAGCGCTTCGGCAAATCAGGCCAGGAAATCTGCGACCTCTTCCCCCACATCGGTTCCGTCGCCGACGACATTTGCATCATCCGCAGCATGTGGACCGAGCAAATCAACCACGACCCCGCGCACACCATCATGAACACGGGCTCCATCATCACGGGCCGCCCCAGTATGGGCTCCTGGATCACCTACGGCCTTGGCGCCGAAACCAAAGATCTGCCCGGCTTCGTCGTCATGATGTCCTCTGGCCGCGGCGGGCAGAATCAGCCCATCGCTGCCCGCCAGTGGTCCGCTGGCATGCTGCCCAGCAAGTTCCAGGGCGTCAAGTTCAACTCCGTCGGCGACCCCGTCCTCTACGTCAACAACCCGCCCGGCCTTTCCCGCGATATGCAGCAGGATTCCATCGACGCCGTCAATCGCCTCAACCGCCAGCAGCATGCCATGCTTGAAGACCCCGAAATCCAAACCCGTATCGCCCAGTACGAGATGGCCTTCCGCATGCAGTCCTCCGTTCCGGAGCTGATGGATATGTCCAAGGAACCCGCCAGCGTTCTTGAGATGTACGGCGCCAAGCCCGGCGATGGCAGCTTTGCTTCCAACTGCCTGCTGGCCCGCCGCCTCGCTGAGCGTGGCGTGCGCTTCATCCAGCTCTATCATCGCGATTGGGATCATCACGGCGGCGTCAAGGACGGCATTGCTGCCAAAGCCGAAGAGGTGGATCAAGCCACCGCCGCCCTCATCAAGGATCTCAAGCAGCGCGGGATGCTCGACGACACTCTCGTCGTCTGGGGCGGGGAATTCGGCCGCACTCCGATGTCCCAAGGCGGCGATGGCCGCGACCACCACATCAAGGGCTTCTCCTTCTTCCTGGCCGGCGGCGGCATCAAGCCTGGTATCACCTACGGCGCCACTGACGATCTCGGCTATGCCGCAGTGGAAAACCCCGTCAGCGTCCATGACTTCCACGCCACCATGCTCCACCTGCTGGGCATCAACCACCTGCGCATGACGGTGAAGTACCAGGGCCTCGACGTCCGGCTCACCGGCGTCTCGGGTGAAGTCGTCAAGCCGCTGCTGGCTTAGAGTACCCGCTCGTAGCGGTAGCCCAGTTGCCGCAGGCTGTCAAACAGCGCGTCCAGGTGCTCGCTCCCTCGCGTTTCAATCGTCGTTTCCAGAATCGTGTTGCCCAGCGTCACCCCGTGGTAAGCGCGCTCATGGGAGATGGAAACCACGTTCACGCGCATCTCGGCAAACACGCCCGTCAATGCGTGCAGTGCTCCGGGCCGGTCCGGAACCATGACGCGTAAACGCACCAGCCGTCCATCCTTCACCATGCCGCGCTCGATGATGTGCGAGAGAAACAACGGGTCAATGTTGCCGCCGCACACCAGCGCCACCGTCTTCTTGCCCTTCAGCGCGGTCTTGTTGTGCAGCAGCGCCGCCACGGCCGCCGCGCCCGCGCCCTCCGCCACCGTCTTTTCTTTTTCGAGCAGATAAAGAATGCCGCTCGCGATCTCTTCCTCTTCCACCGTCACCACTTCGTCCACGTATTTTTCCACCAGCGGCAGCGTGCGCATTCCCGCCCGGCGCACCGCAATGCCATCCGCAATTGTCGTGCGGGCTGGCAACTCCACCGGTGTGTGCGCCTTCAGCGCTTCCACCATCGAGGGCACCTGCGTCGTCTGCACGCCCACCACCTTGATCTTCGGGTTGGTCTCTTTCACCGCGCAAGCGATTCCCCCGATCAGCCCGCCTCCACCAATCGGCGCCAGCACCGCCTCCACAAAGGGGTTCTGGCTCAGAATCTCCAGCCCGATGCTGCCTTGCCCGGCAATCACTGCATCGTCATCGAAGGCATGAATGAAGGTCAGGTTGTCCTCTTCGGCGCGCTGGCGCGCCCCGGCCAGGGCCTCATCGAAGCTCTTGCCATGCAGTACCACTTCGCCGCCGAAGCGCTCCGTCGCATTCACTTTTGTGATCGGCGCGTGCTCCGGCATGTAGATGATCGCCCGTATGCCCAGTCGCGTGGCATGGTAGGCCACACCCTGAGCATGATTGCCAGCGGACGCGCAAATCACTCCCCGCGACCGTTCTTCCGGGCTCATCAACAGCAGTTTGTTCAGCGCGCCACGCTCCTTGAAACTGCCCGTCATGTGCAGGTTTTCCAGCTTGAAATACACCGGATTGCCCGCCAGGGCCGTGAAGGTTTCGCTGAACTCGCAGGGCGTGACATGGATGGTGGGACGGATGCGCTGATGTGCCGCTTCGATATCCGCAAGTGTGATCATTCGTTATTCATTGTGGCGGATTCTCTCCCTGCCCCAAATCGCGCGCCCTCGGCACTTCAACTTTTTCAGTCAAAACAATTTCTTCCTGAACGATATGGCTGGTGTATGAGTACGCATCGCCTCCTGTGGGTGTTGGCCATTGCCATAACGGCCTTTGCCTGGGAACCCAAAGACGAAGGTCTCCCGCGCGAGGCCTGGAAGAAAAAGTACAAACGCCCAGCCGCCATTCCCTTTCCGGCGGACAATCCCTACAGCGAAGCGAAGGCCGAGCTGGGGCGGCTGCTCTTCTTTGATCCGCGCCTTTCCAAGTCGGGCTGGATCTCCTGCGCCACCTGCCATAACCCGGCTTTAGCCTGGGGCGACGGGCTGGCTCGCGGTATCGGCCACGGCATGAAGACGCTGGGCCGCCGGACGCCCACCATTCTGAATGGGGCCTTCCAGGAGGTCTTCTTCTGGGACGGCCGGGCCGCCAGCCTCGAAGAACAGGCGCTTGGGCCGATACAGGCCGAAGGCGAAATGGCGCTGGACCTCAAATCCATGGTGGCTCGCCTCGAAGGCACGCCCGGATACCAGGAAATGTTTCAGCGCGTGTTCGCCTCCAAGCCCAGTCCCGAACTTGTAGCCAAGGCTTTGGCCACCTTTGAGCGCACGATTGTGAGTGCTGAAGCCCCGTTTGATCGCTGGATCGCCGGCGACGAAGCGGCCATCAGCGAAGCCGCCAAGCGCGGTTTTGATGTTTTCAACGGCAAGGGGAATTGCGCCACTTGCCACAGTGGGTGGAACTTCACCGATGACAGCTTCTACGATATCGGCGTCCTCAGCAAAGATCGCGGCCGCGCCGTACATCTCGCCTTGCCCGCCATGGAACATGCTTTCAAGACGCCCACCCTCCGCCAGGTAGACCGCCGCGGTCCCTATCTGCACAACGGTTCTGAGCCCACTCTGGCCGCCGTGATTGAGTTCTACGACAAGGGCGGCGTTGCCCGTCGCCCCAGTTTAAGCCGCGAAATTCGTCCCTTACGGCTCACCGCTCAGGAAAAGCAGGATCTCCTTGCCTTCCTTGGCACTCTTACCGGGCCTGATCCGGAAATGAAGATTCCGCACTTGCCCCGTTGAAGCAACGCAAAAAGGTGAAGCGCAACATGAAACCGAAATTCCTCTTGCCCCTGTTCCTGTTGGGCCAGTTACTGGGTTCCAAAAATCACGTGATCGACCAGAAAGACAAGGAGTTCTCCCAGCACGCCATTACCGTGAAGGCTGGCGAATCGATCGAGTTCATCAACTCCGATGCGGTCGAGCACAATGTCTACTCCACCACCCCCCTGCTTAAGTTTGACCTCAAGCAGCAGGCCCCGGGGGAAAAGACGGTCATTCAGTTTCCCAAGCCTGGCATCGTTGAGGTGAAGTGCTCGATTCACCCCAAGATGAGGCTGATGGTAACGGTCAAGCCCTGACTCGCGGCCGGTCTCTAGAAAAACCGTACTGAGTAGTTGAACGCCACCCCGCGCCCCATTTCCGGCGCAAATTCCTTGATGAAGGAAAGGTGGTTGCTGAACAGCCGGTTGTTGGCGTTAAACCAGTTCACCCCAAAGAAGTGAATCGCGTGCTGCCGCACCAGCGTGTAGCCGCCCCGCACGTTCACCGTGGCATATCCGTCGGTGGGTTCTTCGTTGAAGAACACCCGGTCCTGTTGCCGCGTGAAGATGCCTTCCGGCGCCACATTCCAGTTGCCCTTGCGGAAGTCCATGCCCAGTCGGCCCCGCAGCGGCGGCGTGCGCGGCAAGCTGCGGTTCAGCGCCGTCAGCTCCGTCTGCACGTAGTCAAAGCCCGTGTTCAGCCATGCCCACGATTTCACCCGCGCCGTCAGCCGCGCATCCATGCCGCGATACCGCGAATTGCCCTGGCGGTACTCAGCCACCGGCAAGCCGTCATCCCGTTCGCCGGTCGGCGCCAGAAACACCTGATCGTTCAACCAGTAGTGGAAGTAATTGAACTCCGTCTTGATACGGCCGTCCTGCCGCCGGTAGGAAAGATCCAGGCCGTTCATCCGCTCGCGATTCAACCGCGCATCGCCCACTTCAAATACCAGCAGCCCCGGGTGCGGCCCGTTCGCGTACAGTTCTTCGAGGGCCGGCGCGCGATATGCCAGCGAGTAGTTCACCACGAAGGCTGACGAATCATCAATCGGCACGCTCGCCCCAGCCCCGCCCGAGAAACCCGTGAAGTTGCGCTCCAGGCCCACCCGCGGCCGGTAGCGGTTGGTTTCCACCCGCCCACCAAACTGCAGCCGCACGCGTTCGAGCGAAATCGTCTCCACCCCATAGCCCGCAAAGGCATTCTGAATCGTGGGCGGCGTAATTGCCTCCGCCCCCCGCACTTCATAATCCCGCCGCAGACCCCAAATGCCAAAGCTTCCGCTCAACGGGCCGCGCCGTGGTTGCTCCACCAGAAAGCGGTAGTCCAGTTGCTTGTTGAAGAAACGTGTCTCCACTTCGCCATCGGCCACTTCCTGGTGCTTCCAGTCGCTGTAGTTCAGGCTGTACTGGAAGCGGTCACGCTGGCCGCCATTCAGCCGCAGATTCCAGCGTTGGTTCGGCAGTGAGACGTTCTCATGGGCATGATGATCATGGTCTTCCTCTTCTTCGTGTTCCTCTTCTTCCTCATGCTCCTCTTCCGGTGCATTGGGCAACTGATAAAGGCCCCGCTGCGATTGGAAACTGGCCGTGAACCAGTTGCGCCGCCCGTAATAGGAAAGCCCCGTACCGCCCGTGTAGGAACGCGCCCGCGAATTGAAAATGCGTTCTTCCGGTGTGCGATAGTCGCTCGTCCGCTGTCCGCCCGAAGAAACGCGCCACACCCAACGGTCCCAGCCGTAATCCAGCCCCGCGCTGCCCCCGTGCAGTCCGTTGTTCGTTCCCGCAATGCCGCTCAGATAACCGTGCAGCCCGCGATGGCCCTGGTCCTTGGCTTCGTGATGGCCGGTCACCATGTTCACCACCCCGCCCATGGCGCTCGACCCATATAGCAACGTACCCGGTCCGCGCACCACTTCCACCCGGTCCAGCCCCTGCGGATCCACCGGTTCGCCGTGGTCGCCACTCTGTGCCCCCAGCGTCCCCGTGCGCACGCCATCCATCAGGATCAATACCCGGTCTCCATCAAAGCCGCGGATCACCGGCCGCGTCGTGCCCGGGCCAAAGCTCCGCCGGTGTATGCCCGCTTCCCCATCCAGTACGTCCCCCAGCGACGTCGCCTGCCGCCCCGCCAACGCTGTCGCATCCAGCGTCAGCGTGGGCAGAAAGCTTTCGAGAAAGGTCTCCGGCCGGCTGGCTGAAGCTGTCACCTGGATTTCCTGCCGCAGCGGCGTCACGGCTAGTTGGAAATCCACCGTCTCCGTCCCACCGTCCTGCAATTCCACCGTCTTCCGCGTATCGCTCAGGCCCTCGCCCGTTGCCACCAGCGTGTATTTCCCCGCCGCCAGATCCGTAAACTGATACTTCCCACTCGCATCACTTTCCACCACCCGCCCACTTGGCAGCAGCAAAACGGTGATGTGATGCACGGGATTCCCCGTCGAAGCCAACGAAACAGTGCCGCGTATATCGGCACCCTGTAAACAATAAGCAGCTAATGCTGCTATTAAGAATGATTTCACATTCTCATTATATAGTCTTCATCCCCAGCAGTCGCGCCGCGTTGTTGTAGTACACCTTTTTGAGAATGTTCTTGGGCAAACCCAACCCGTAAATCTGCCACCGTCCCTGCGGTGGCACTGGCGCTGGCGCGTAGTCAAAGTATTCATCTTCGGTTTCGAGAAAGCGGTAGTAGATCTCGTAGAGTTCATCGCCGAAGATTTGCTGCGGCGTCTCGGTTCCGTTGGGCACAGCATCGGTGCCGAAAACGATGCGGTCCTGATACTTCTCAAAGAAGCGGCGCGCCGTCCGCGGTTGCCGCCCCAACTCGCCAATACGTGCGGCAATGTCCACATGCAGGTTTTTGTATTGATCGAGCGCCGCGCCCACATTGGCCAGGTCTTCGGCGAAATTCCCCACATGCAGCGCCACAAACTGCGTCTTGGGGTGCCGCGCGAAGATCCGGTTGCGCGCCGCCAGCAATTCGTCATTCGACGGAAAGCCCGGCCCGTGAAAGCTCCAGTCCGGATGGTTGTTCAGTTCCTCGAAGCGTTCGTTGTAGCGGTCCGTCGGTAGAAAGAACGCGATCGGATCCGAGACGTGTATCCCCACCGGCAGACCCAGCCGCCCGCAGGCATCCCACAGCGGGTCAAACCGCGGGTCGTCAACCTTCAGCAGATTGCCTGTGGTGACGCCATCGCGCAGGTAAAGCCCCAGCGTCTTGAGCACTTTCAAACCCCGCGCCCCATTCCGCTTGGCCTCCTCAAGCAACTCCACCTGCTTCTGCGCATAACCCGGCGTGTTGGCCAGTGCCCAGGCGGGCTCGGTCATGGTCAGGAAGCGGCCCGGGTGCGCCCGGTCATACTTCTCCACCGCCTCGCGCAGCCCCAGTCCGTAGCCGCCCGTCAGGTTCACCAGTGTGCGCACTTTCTGCCGGTCCATCACCGGCAGCAGTTCCTTCGGCGGCACAATGAACTTGCGTTCGCCCGTCAGCGCCACACCCTTCTCGCTCCGCGCCGCCCAACTCAAATGCGCGTGAAAGTCGATCACCGGAAAGGCTGGCCCGGACAGTTGCGTTTCCTTCACCCGCAGCATGGACTTGGGTTGGAATTCCTCGAGGGGCAGTTTCTGTTGCGCGAAAGCAGCGGCCGCTGTGCCAGCCACGAAGAGTCTGCGAGTCATGATCGGGTCCCCCATGAGGATCGATCATCTCACACCTTTCAGACGGGAACGAATTCGTGGTCATCGCCGCCCGGCACAGTAATCGTAATGCGCTTGCCGGTTTCGATCACTCGCAGCTTTCGAGTGGGAAAGCCTTGCACTTCCACACGAAAATCCCTCCCCGCGGCAACCACCCGCGCCGCCGCCGTGCGCAGCTTGATGATCAACTGCGCCTGACCATCCGCCTGGAATACATAGCTCACGGGAAGCACTCGTCCCATCATTTCCCGCCTCGTCGTCCATTCGCCCAGAATGGACTTGGTCGCGGGTTTGCCCACAGGCGAGAAATCCAATAAGGTGCCTTGCCCGTCGTTCCACTGCATGCGCCCATCCGCGTGCCACCCAACCCCGTAACGGCTCTGCCCCATGGTTAAAACACCCGCGGCAAACGTATAGGGTTCCATCACCAGCGCCGCCGAAGAATAGGAACCGCGACCGCTGGGCCCGAATTCGTAGATCGCTCCAATCCCCCCACGTGTAGTGGTGAGGCTGCGCCAGCGGCCAACGGGAACTTCAGACCCTTCTGCCAGGGTCGGCGAGAGGCTGACGAGGAGCGTCCGACGAGTCATGCTCCGCCATCGGCGGCGTCCGGGACAAACTGTAGCTGCCCAATCGTCCTACAAAGAAGACCGCGCCTGAAGCGCTTTCAGCCGCAAGAGGCATTCCATCATCGCCCGCCCGTTGTGATACGCCGCCTTCCATGGGCCAGCCTTCACGCCCCGCGGTTTCCCGTTAGCCTCAATTGCCGCATGCCAATCGCCATTCCGCCAGTCAATCTGCTCTTGCTCGCAGTACTGCCACGTCTTCCGGAATACCTCAAAGTAATCGGTCCGCCCCGTCAACCCGTACATCTCAAGCGCACTCACCAGCGCCTCGGCCTGCACCCACCAACTCTTCGTCTGGTCCACTGCCGGCTTGCCGAGCGGTCCCGTATAAAGGAAACCACCCTTTTCCTCGTCAAACCCATACTGGCGGCAATACGCAAAGCTCTCCCGGAACAGATCGGCGTACGGGCTCACGGGCACCCCGGCTGACCGGCACGCCTCCGCCACCAGCCAGATGTTTTCGAGATCATGGCCATAGCTCACTGTCGCGAAGTTCCCTTCCAGCCGCGGTGTCCAGTCGCGTTCATATTTGTCAGTGCAGGCGGCAACACCCTTCCGTACCACCGCGCTCGTCTCAATCCCGATCAGCTCCAGCAGTCTCTCCCGCACCGCCGCATTTCGCGATGCGCTATGCAGCGTCGTCAACGCCTCCATCAGGTGCAGGTGCGTATTCATCAGCTTCAGTCCCGGACCCCCACCCCCCAGGTAAATCGGCTCGTTCACCGGCGGCGTCGACCAATCCGGCAGGAAGTACTCCACATAGCCGCCATGCGCGGGGTCGTGCGCGCGCTGCTCCAGCAGTTGAAACACCTTCAACGCAAACTCCAGCAATTCCTTCTTCCGCGCTGCTTGCCCATACTCGGCCAGCGCATACAGCGCAAAGGCTTGCCCGTACAGATGCTTGTTGCTCTTGGTGGGTTTGCCTTCCGCGTCCACCTCCCAGTAGAACCCCCCGTGCCGCGCATCCCACAAAGTCTCCCGCAAAAACCTCACTCCGTGCGCTGCTGCTTCCAGCATGGCCTTCGGCTCATGTCCAAACCTCGCCATCCGCGCGAAAAACCACACCATGCGCGCCTGCGTCACCACGGCGCGCGGCCCCCGGCCCAACGCCTTGCCAGCTCCATCATGGTTGAGCAAATAGCCACCCGCGCTGTCTATCGTCTGCGGATACCAGAAGGGCAGTATGTTCTCGAAAAGCGTCTTTTCCAGCTTCTGCTGGTAGCGGCCCAGCTCTTCCCGCGTGGGTAGCAGCGGCGCGGCAACGAGCGGCAGGAATTGTCTCCGCATCATGGGGCCAGTCTAGCGTCCCTGCAGGCTGCGCATCATCTTTCCCCACAGCGAATGGGTCAGCTCTGCCAGGTCCTGCGCCTCATCCACCACCGTCACATTCCAGTGCATCCCCGCCATCTCGTCCTTCACGCCCGGCCCCCAGCCCACCCGCTGGGGCGGGGAATTCGGGTTGCGCGGGTTGCCCGCCGAATTGTCATAACGAATCTCCATCTCCAGTCGCGATCCCGCCCGCAGCCGCAACGGCTTCTCCAGTTGGTAGACGTCCTGCCAGTTGAAGTCCCAATCCGTGATCGTCAATACAGGATGCCGCTGCCCCGCTGGATCCACAAACCATGCCCGCATCTCCCGCGCCAGCATGTGCGCATGCGGAATAATCTGCCAGAGGTCCACATCCACGGGCGTCTCAAACCAGTCGGTCACGCGGTAGTCGGCTTCCCCCGCCGGGATGTCAATGGCCCGTGAGGACAGCCCAATGTCGATCAGCCGCCGTGCCGGTGGTACAGCGGCAAAGTACACGGCGAGGCGGCTCTGGTCCTCTTCCTCCCGGCCCGTCGGCTGGTAGTGCAACTGCATCACCAGGTCAGCCCCCGGCGGCACGCGCACTGCCGTCCCTGGTGGCATCGTCAACCGCGAATTCCCCGGGCTCCAGCCGCCGAGGCTTCCCGCGGGTAAGAATCCCGGACTGCCAAAACACGGATATCCCTCACCTTCCGCCTCCGCATCCAGCCGCCGCGCCGCCCCGCCCAGATCGAAAAAGAACAACGCGTGGTGCACCACTTTGCGGTTTCCCGGTTGAAACGCAAAGCCGTTGATGTAGCGCGCCTCCTTCTCGCCCGTCGGCACCACGAAACAACGGTAGGGGTCTTCTCCTTCGGCGGGAATCACAAACGGCCGCGACATCGTCCACGTGCGGTCGGCTGGCGTCGCGGCTGCCTGGCTGCGGCGCACTTGCCGCCTCGCTACCCCAGCCCGCATCCCCGTCTTCACCCAATTAGCCAGCACCCCGATCTCTGCCTCCGTGAGCCGCCGCTCGTGGCGAAACCGCAGTCCCGGCGCCACCGGCTTCCACGGTGGCATAAATCGCGACTCCGTCACCGCCACGATTTGCCGCGCGTGCTGCCGCGCTGCCGCCAGGCTGTCCAGCGCAAAGGGCCCCACCTCCCCTGCCTGGTGGCATTGCACACAATGCTTTTCGAGGATGGGCTCGACGTGCTGGTAATAACTGGTCCCGCTACTCGGTTGGCTTGTCCCGAGGAGGAGCCACAGCCAGAAAATCTTCCCGCACCCGCTCCAGATACTGGTCCATGAGGTACTGCACGCGTTCATAGCTGGGGCTGGCCACCACAAATCCAACATGGTGTTTCTTCTCCATGCGCCACACCAATTCGGGGTCGTTGTAGGCGTTCGTGTCCGGATGTTCCTGTCGTGCCAGGCTCACCAGCAATCCGCCATAGTTGTTCTTTACTTCCCCAAGCCGGTAGTTTCCGGCTCCACCATCCACCTCAATCTTCGCCCATTCCGCCCAGAGGTTGATGCCCGTGGAATTAGCGATCAGGTCGGCGATGTGCGCGCCACCCACCCGTGCCGAGGTCTCGAGAAAGTAGATCTTGCCGTCTTCCCGGCCTTGTATGTATTCCGTATGCGACACCCCGCGCAGCAACCCCATCGCGCTCAGCACCTGCTTGTTTTTTTCCAGCAGGCTCTGCTCGAGCGGCGTGCCATGCTCCAGCAGGCGCGTGGTAAACACTCCGCCCTCATGGCTCACATCCATTGGCGGACGGCCATACCGGCTCGCCACCGCAAACAGGATTTCCCGCTCGCTCACCACCGAGTCCACGTGGAAAATGTGGCCGGGAATGTAGCGTTCAATCAGATAATTCGATTGGTCATCCCCCAGCGAGTTCAGAATCTTCCAGCACTCCTCGGCGGAATACACCTTCTTGATGCCAATCGCCCCCGCCATGAAACGCGGTTTCAGCACCCACGGCCCCGGTACGCGCGCCAGAAATTCTTCAATCCGCTTGTGATTCAGCGCGTGCACAAATTCCGGGATGTTCAGGCCCCGCTCGGCCGCTTGCCGCCGCATCGCCAGTTTGTCGCGAAAGTAGCGCGTCGTCGTCTCGCCCATGCCCGGTATGCGCAAGTGCTCGCGCAGGGCCGCGGCCATTTCCAGGTCAAAGTCATCCAGCGGGACTATCCGGTCCAGTTCCTCCGTGCGCGCCAGATAGCTCACGGCGTTCAGCGTCTGCTGCCGGTCCCACTGTTTCTTGTTGTCCGGCATGTAGAAGATCTCGTCGATCGACTCCATGGGCCACTTCGCCGAGTCCTTCAGGCTGTGCGAGGTCAAAAGCAGCACCCGGCATCCTTGCCGCTTGGCCTCACGCAGAAATTCGTGGCCTTTTTCGTAACTCGCAATACACAGAATTGTCAGGGAACCCATACCGAATGACCTCGTCAACAGACCGTCACTGCTACACTTTTCAGGTTAGCCGCATGAAGGCCATTCGTCAGTACCTGGTATTCGAATTCCTTGAAAAACTCTTCGCCGCCCTGGCTTTGATCACAGGGGGGCCCCTGGCGCCATTCGCCCTGCTCCTGCTCTTCGGACGGCGTGCCGCCTGGCGCGCAAAGACTCCCCCAATCCTGCAAGCCGGCCTGCTGGCGCGCCGGGAAATGCTGCTGCTGGCCGCCCTCGGACTCGGTTTGCTCCTCTCCCGCATGGGGCTGTTTCTGGGGCTGGACCCAGCCATCTGCTCCGCCACCCTGCTGGTCTTCGCTACCGGCGCCATCGTGCTCGGCGAACGCTCCGCTGTCGCCCTTTGGCCCCAATGGACCGGCGCGCAATGGACTCCCAAAGGCTTGCGCCATCTGGCGGGATGGTTCCTCTTCGGCCTCGTGCTCGCCAAACTGGCCGCCGCTTATCCGGTCGAAGACCGGCTAATGGCTATTGGCATTGCCCTGATTTCCGCCGTCGTTCCCGTCCGCATGGCCTACCACCGCGGCGAACCGGGCTTGCTGCCGCTGGCCGCGCCGCTGCTCTGCCTCGGCATCGGCTTCGATCAACTCTGGCTTTCCGCCGCCGCCGTGGGCTGGTTGTTGCCCACTGGTATCCTCGTCGCCCACAATCTCCGCATTTCCACCCTCTGGACCAGCATCGCCGCCACCCTCGGTGTGCTGGCCGCCACGTGGCTCCCCGCCTGGGGCGCCTTGGCCGCGAGCCTTCTTCTGCTCGCCCTGGCCGTCGAATTCTGGCGCTTCATTGTTCGCTTTGCGCTTTACTTCCCCCTCCGCGCCATCCACAAGTTCCGCGTCTACTCGCTCGACAACGCCGCTGCTGACGGCCCCGCCATCGTTGTCTCCAACCACGTCACCCTCGCCGACGGTTGGCTGCTCGGCGCCATGACCCAGCGCATGGTCCGCTTTCTGGTCTTCGATGCCTACTACAAGGACGCCACCAGCCGCTTCCTGCTCAACCTCTTCCGCACCATCCCCATCTCCCAGGGCGCCCGCCGCGAAGCCGTTGAAAGCCTCAAGAAGGCCCGCGCCGTCATCGAATCCGGCCATTTCGCCGGCATCTTCCCCGAGGGCGGCATTACCCGCAGCGGCCACCTCCACCCCTTCCAGAAAGGCTTCACCCGCATCGTCGCGGGCACTGAGATCCCTGTCATCCCGGCCTACATGAATGGCCTCTGGACCTCCTTTGGCAGCTTCAGCGAGCAGAAAGTCTCTCTCCGGCCCGGCCGACTCTTCCGCCCCTTCGAGATTGAATTCGGCGCTCCGTTGCCATCCTCCACGTCCGCGCCTGCTTTGTGGCGCGCCGTGAAAAACCTGGAAGTCAACGCCGCCTTCCGCGACGCTCATCACGCTCCCCTCTTGCCAGTGGCCTTCCTCGCTGCCGCACGGCGCCACTCCCGCCAGATTGCTTTTGCGGGTCCGGACGGTGGTCTTACCTATGCGGAACTGTCCGACAATGCCCTGCTGCTGGCCCGCCACATCAATCACCGCCTTTCCCGCAAGGCTCGCATTGGCGTCTTTCTCCCACCCGGACGCGATCGCCTCATCGCCCACGTGGCCCTCTGTCTCGCCGGTCATGTCGCCATGGACATTCCCGAATTGCCCCCCGAAGCTTTTGAGCAATGGCGGGCGCGGCACGGTCTTGGTCTCGTCATCACTTCCCAAAGCTACGCCGAAAGTCAGGGCTGCCAGCGCCTCGAAGGCATGATCTTCATTGGCCGTGCTCTCGAGCGTGCTCACTCCCGCGCCCCGTTCCGCGATGCTCTTTATCGCTGGCTGGGCCCCGCGCGTGCTTTTGCCCAGGTTTGTCCCTACCCCATGCGCAAAGACAGCGCCGCCGCCATTGTCACCTCCTCCCAGGGGCCGCTGGTTCTTTCGCATCGCGGCCTGTGGGCTGCCGCCTGCTCCGCCCGCCGCGTCCTCTGGCTCAAACCAGGCGACACCGTACGTAACCATCTTCCCTGGGACTGTGCCTCCAGCCTCTCCCTTGGCCTTTGGCTTCCCCTGCTCCATGGCGCTACCCTTGCTGGGGACGGCTCCCCGGTCACTTTCGAATTGCTGGATGCCGCCGATCTCGACAAGGCTCACCCCGAATCGCAATTCCTCCTCACCGCCGGACAACCCACTGTTTGGGACTCCCGCTGCCTGCCCTTTCACGATTGCCCGGAGGCTTCCGGCTTTGCCTCGCTTTCCAGCCCCGCCGTCGATTTCATGAATGAAACCCAGACCGGCGTCAAGCAGGGCACCCTGGGCCGCCTGCCCTTCGGTCTCGAACTCGCTGAGAGTGAAACGGGCGCCGTCGTGCGCGGTCCCGCCCGTTTCCTGCGTCATCTCGATGGTGGCGAAGGCCGCATTCAATCCGCCGGCGATGCCTGGGTGGAGATTCCCGCCCCGCTAAGGCTCAATGAGCAGTGCTTTGTTGAACTTGCGGCTATTTCAGCGCCGCAAACTTCTTCCACGCCGCAGCCGGATCCAGCGGTTGCCCCTCATGAATGATCACGCGGAAGCGGAAGCGCGCTGATTCCCCCGGGTTCAGCGTCATGGCCCCGCCCGTTGCCGTCTTGTCGCGCGTGAAGTCCTTCACCCCAAAAATGTTCGACGCAAACAGCCCGTAAGCGCGCGAGTGCCAGTAGGTCGGGTGCCGCGGGCTCGTCGGATGGTCCAGTATGGCGACGCCCACCTGGTTCCCTTCGAGGGTCCCCACATAATCCACCCACGGGCTCCGCTTGCCCCACACGTTCTTCTCCTTCTGCGCCCCCTCGGCATTCGTCATCGTGCCGGTGGTCTCTTCCTCCAACTCCCGCCGCAGCCGGATCGCGAATACCCCTTCCTTGGTGTCCCCAAACTCCACCTTCTCTGTCGCCGTCAGCGTGATGTCGAAATCCATCGTCCGTACGCCGCCCGCTTCCGAATAGAACGTCATCGTCCGTGCCTCGGTCAGCAGTTTCTTGCCCGTGCCATCAATCCAGTCCTGCAGTGTCGATACCGTCCCCTGCTTTTTGCCGCTCTTGAGCGCGGTTACCTTCACCACCTTGATCTCCCCGCGGCCCTTGCCCACTCCTTTCTGAGACTTCTCATTGGCCCAGAAATCGTAGCCGTTCACATCCCCGTGCGAAAACCACAGCCCCCGGTGGTGCGGATGGTCCCGCTTTTCCCCTTCCACCAGGTCCATCGGAAAGCTCCGCGTAATCTGCTTGCCGCTCGCCGTCCGCAATGGGTGCAGGTATGGCTTGGCTGCCTCAGCACTGATGATGTAGTCCGTGAAATGCTGGCCATCGATTTCCACCCGTATGCGGTCCGCGGCCTGCGTCAGTTTCACTTGCGGCAAGGCAATCAGGGCCGACAGGCCCAATAAGAGAATCAGCTTCATCCCCCTCAGTACATCACATCCGCCCCTGTCGGTTACAATGATCCGAAGGAGGACAGCTATGGGACCTTTGGGTTGGCAAGAAACCATATTCATCTTTTTGCTTGCCCTGCTGATTTTCGGCCCCAAGAAACTGCCCGAGCTTGGCCGCAATATCGGTAAGGCTCTCACGGAATTCCGCCGTGCTTCCACGGAACTGCGCGCCACCTTCGATCGCGAAATGGCGAATATCGAGAAGGAAACCTCGCCTATCAAGGATGAGGCCAACCGGTTGAGTTCAGACCTGCACAACACGGTCTACGACTACACCACCTACGACTCGAACAACAGTTCCTACTCGCATGACGATTACGGCTACAGCTACGATGGGTACAGCTACCCGGACTACACGGCCGAAACGTCCAGCGAACAGCCCGCGGAATCTTCCACCGGTACGGAGGAAAGCTCCACACCGGCCCCCGAGAGCATCCGGCTGGCCCAAGCCGAGGGAACAGTCGCTGTCGGCTCGCATGACGAGCCGCCAGTTGTGTCCACTGCGGAAAGCGCAACGGATTCTGCCGGCGAGCAGGAAGCCAAGGCTTAGGACAACACGAAACGATGCCGCAGGATGAGCAAGACAAGCAAAGTGTGCCCGCTTACGACCACCCCGGTGGCGTAGAGGCCCACGGTTATCAGGAGCCCGCTCTGCCAGCGGTCGCTCCCGCTTCCCCTCCACCTCCGCCGCCGCCTCCGGCTGCCGAAGATGAGGAGGACGAAGACGAGGACGGCATGCTGCGCATGTCCTTCCTCGATCACCTGGAAGAACTTCGCTCGCGCATCATCAAGGCCCTCGGCGGCCTGGTCGGCGCCTATGTCCTCTGCCTGATTTTCGCCGGCAAACTCTGGGAAATCGTTTCCGAACCCGCCGCTGCTGCCCTGCGCACCATCGGCGCCGAGCCCGATCTGGCCCAGCTCGAGCCCATGGACGGCTTCCTCATCGTCTACTTCAAGCTCCCCCTGCTGGCTGCCCTCTTCATCGCCTCGCCCTGGATTCTCTGGCAGGTCTGGGCCTTCGTCGCCCCCGGTCTCTACAAGAAGGAACGCAAGCTCGCCGGCCCCTTTGTGCTCTCCACCGCCGGCCTCTTCATCGCGGGCGGCTGCTTTGCCTACTTTGTCGCCTTCCGCTTCGGTCTTGCCTTCCTGCTCGGCATCGGTATGGGCTTCGGCACCACTGGCGGCGCCAAAATCAAACCCGTCGTCTCCATCGTTTCCTATTTCGATCTGTTCGTGAACGTCATGCTCGGCATCGGCGTCACCTTCGAATTACCGGTGCTCATCTTCTTCCTCACGATGCTCCGTGTCGTCACGCCGGGCTTCCTCATCGAGCACTCCCGCTACGCCATTCTGGCCATCACCGTTCTGGCGGCTTTCATCACGCCCACCCCGGACATCGTCAATTTGCTCATTTTCGCCGTGCCGATGATCCTGCTCTACTTCATCGGCGTCTTCGCCGGCTACCTGCTGGTGCTCTCGCGCGAAGGCCGCAGCTTCCCCTGGCACATCGTGTTGATCATCCTCGGCATCCTGCTGGTGATCGCCACCATTGCCGCGTCCATCCTCGTGGGCTACTACGACTATCACGTCGTTCCCACCTGGCCCTTCTTTACGAAGTAGGAAGCTTGAAGAACCACAGCCAGAAATACTGCTGGCCCGCCCCGTGCCGGTGCCGCGGCTCAAAGCCGCAGCGCTCGGCCAGCGCCACGGCCTCTTCGTCGCTATAGCTCACGCCCAGCCACGTGTCCCCGGGTTGTGCTTCCAGCCCTGTGTAGCCCTGCACCTGAAACTTGAACAGCGCCCCCGGCCGCAGCAGCCGGCTCACTTCCCGCACATAGTTCTCAATCACTTCCTTCGACGGTATGTGCTGAAACACGATGGTCGAAAATGCAAAGTCGTATTCCAGCTCCGGCAGCACGCTCAGGTCCGTACCATTGTTCTGGTAGACAAACGCATTCGCCTCGCCGGCCAGACCGCGTCGCGCCTGCGCAATCATTTCTCCCGACACATCCACCGCATGCACTTCCCCGAACAGCCGCGCCAGCGCTCGCGTTACGCGTCCCGCCCCGCAGCCTATCTCCAGCACCCGCATCTGCTTCGGGTCCTTGCCCTGGCAGATGTTGATCATGTCCGTCAATATCTCTTCCTTCACCGTCTGCTCGCCCGAGGCGTAGAACTCCTCGTCCGACCAGTCCGTCTTCGCGGTTTGCACATAGTGCTTGGCGTTTTCGCGGGCGCGGGCGTCCCAGTCTTCCCGCATTTTTGCCAGTGTCTGTTGTAGGTCCATCGAATCTTCTATTTTAGTAGTGATGCTCCCGCTACTTCTTAGCCTGGCCCTCGCTGCCGATTCCATCACTGCCTTTGGCCAGCGCTGGCAGGTGCCCGTCGCGGGCGAATGGTCCTTTTCTGGCGGTGAATTGCGCATGCTCGCCGCCCGCCCCCAGGAAGCCAACCCCCGCTATCCCGTGCAGTACGCCCTCCTCGAAGGGCCAGACCTCGATTCCTTCACCCTCGAATGCGAAGTCCGCCGCGATTCCGGCAGCCTCATCCTCGTCTACAACTGGCAAGGTCCCGCTCACTTCAACTATGTCCACCTCAGTGTGGATTCCCCCGAAAAGGTCGCCGTCCACAACGGCGTCTTCCACGTCTACGGTTCTGACCGTTCCCGCATCTCCAGGGCCGCCGGCCCCGGCAGCCTCCCCACTACAGATTGGATCCCCGTCCGCCTCGACTATGACGCCCCGTCCGGCAAGATGGTCGCCCGCGTCGGCGGTCAGGAATTCCCCTCTCTCACCGGCGTCGATCTTTCGCTCACTCGCGGCAAGGTGGGATTGGGTTCGTTTTTTGAAACCGCCCAGTTCCGCAATTTCCGCGTCACCCGGCGTTAACCGTGAGTCTGCTCTCCTCCTACTGGCTCTCGCGGCTGCGGCAATACCCCCGCCTCGGGGTGGCCATCAGCGGCGGCAGTGACTCGGTCGCCCTCGCCTGCCTTTGCGCCGAGGCCAACCTGCCCATCACGCTTCTGCATGTCAACTATGGCCTGCGCGGCGCCGAAAGTGACTCGGACGAATCCCACGTCCGTCAACTGGCCAGCACCCTCGGCTGCCCGGTCCTCGTCGAACGCCTAGACCCATCAGACTCCAGCGAGGAAACCCTCCGCGACCTCCGCTACCAGTGGTTCTCCACCTGTCCCGTCGACGCCATTCTCACCGGCCACACCCTCGAGGATCAGGCCGAAACGGTTCTCTTCCGCCTTCTGCGCGGCTCCGGCCCCCCGGGCCTGGCTGCCATCCTGCCAGACTCTCCCGGCCCCATCCTCCGTCCCCTGCTGCATGTCTCCCGCAACCGCCTCCGCGACTGGCTCCAGTCCCGCCAGATCTCCTGGCGCGAAGACTCCTCCAACCAGCAAACCCATTACCGCCGCAACTGGCTCCGCCACCACCTCCTCCCGCAAATCCGTGAGCAATTCAACCCCGAAGTCGATGCCGCCCTCGCCCGCCTCGCCAATATCGTCGCTGAGGATGAGGCCTGGCTTCGTTCCCTCGCCCTGCCTCCCCTGGCCGGCCTCACCCGCCCCGAAGCCGGTGGCAGCGTCCTCCACTGTGCCGGTCTCACTCAACTCCCCCTCGCCCTCCAGCGCCGCGTCCTCCGCGCCTGGCTCGAACAAACCCGCGGCGGCTTACGCGGTCTCGATTTCCAGCACTTCGAATCCCTCCTCGCCCTCTGCCACGATCCCGCCGCCACCGGCCGCCTCCAGCTCCCCGGCCTCGACGCTCTTCGCAGCTTCGACTGGCTCCTGCTCATGACCTCCGCCCAACTGGCCAGCCGCCCGGAACGCAACTTCCGTTTCCCTTTGCCTATCCCTTCCCGCATATGCCTTCCGGAGGATGCCGGGATATTTGAGGCTACGCTCGCCCCCGCGTGTCAATATAATGAAGAAGGCAATTTGCTGGACTGGGATCGTCTCCAAGCATCCCTGGGCCCTGAATCAGCCCTGGAGTTGCGAAACTGGCGTCCCGGCGACCGTCTGTTGCTGGCGAATAGCCCTGAGCCCAAAAAGCTCAAGGAAATGTTTCAAATTCATCGGATTCCCTTATGGCGCCGCCGTAGCTGGCCGATAGTCGTATTAGGGAATTCGCCCGTTTGGGCTGGAGAATTCGGTCCGGCAGTGGCCTTCGCCGCCGGTGCTGACACCAGAACGGCGCTGCGCCTCTCTTGGGTGCCCGCCCCCATCAGCTAGTCGAAATGCTAGTTGGTGAATCAAACTTTAGGTTGTTTACGTCTGTAAGGTAAGAATGAACTCCAACGTCAAGTCGGTTATCTTTTGGGTCGTCATCATCTGTGTTGTCTCGCTCATCTTCTTCGTGGTGCGGACGGGCAACAAAAAACCCGACGCCCAGGTCACTTTCAGTGATTTCATGCAGCAGGTGGAAAACAATCGCGTCAAAAGCGTTACGATCACCGGCAGCGACGTCCACGGTATCTACCGTGAAGATGGTTCCGGCCTGAAGACCACCATCCCCCCCATGTACCCCGATATCTACAAGATCATGCGGGAAAAGGGCGTCAATATTGACATCAAGGACACCAGCTCCAGCGGCCTGCTGAGCCTGATTTTCCAGACTGCCCCCTTCATTCTGCTCCTCGGCTTCTGGATCTTCATGATGCGCCAGATGCAGAGCGGCGGCAACAAAGCGCTGAGCTTTGGCAAGAGCCGCGCCCGCCTGCACAGTTCCCAACAGAAGAAGGTCACCTTCAAGGACGTCGCGGGCGTCGAGGAAGCCAAAGAAGAGCTCCAGGAAATTATCGAGTTCCTGCGTGAGCCACAGAAGTTCCAGAAACTGGGCGGTCGCATCCCCAAGGGTGTCCTGCTCGTCGGCTCTCCCGGCACGGGAAAAACGCTGCTCGCTCGCGCCATCGCCGGCGAAGCCAACGTCCCCTTCTTCTCCATCTCGGGCTCTGACTTCGTCGAAATGTTTGTCGGCGTCGGCGCCAGCCGCGTTCGTGACCTTTTCGAACAGGGCAAGAAAAACGCCCCCTGCATCATCTTCATCGACGAAATCGACGCCGTCGGCCGCCATCGCGGCGCTGGGCTCGGTGGCGGTCACGATGAACGGGAACAGACCCTCAATCAGTTGCTCGTGGAAATGGATGGCTTCGAATCCAACGAAGGCGTCATTCTGGTGGCCGCCACCAACCGTCCTGACGTGCTTGACCCCGCCCTGCTCCGCCCCGGCCGTTTTGACCGCCGCGTAGTGGTGGGCCGTCCCGACGTCAAGGGCCGCGAGATGATTCTCAAGGTCCACACCAAGAAGATTCCCCTCGCCGACGATGTCGAACTCAGCGTGATCGCCCGTGGCTGCCCCGGCTTTGCTGGTGCGGACCTTGCCAACCTCGTGAACGAAGCGGCCCTCATCGCCGCCCGGCAGAATCGCAAAGTCGTCGCCATGACTGACTTTGAAGTGGCCAAAGATAAAGTCATGATGGGCGTTGAGCGCCGCTCCATGTTTATCACTGAGGAAGAAAAGCGGCACACGGCCTACCATGAAGCGGGTCACGCTCTCGTGGGCGCCCTGCTGCCCAACTCCGATCCCGTGCACAAGGTCTCCATCATTCCGCGCGGTATGGCCCTCGGCGTCACCATGTATCTGCCCACGCAGGACCGCAACGATATTTCCAAGGACCAGTGCGAGGCCCAGATTGCCACGGCCATGGCCGGTCGCGTCGCCGATGAAACCTTCCTCGGCCTGAAGACTGCCGGGGCCTCCAACGACATTGAACGCGCTACCGATCTCGCTCGCCGCATGGTCTGCGAATGGGGCATGAGCAAGCTTGGCCCCTTGAGCTTCGGCAAGAAGGACGAGCAGATCTTCCTCGGCCGCGAAATCTCCCAGCACCGTGATTATTCCGAGTCCACCGCTGTCTCCATTGATCAGGAGGTCCGCGGAATCGTCGAAGAAGGCTACACCACCGCCAAAAATCTCATCGACGCTCACCGCGACGCCGTCGTTCGTATCGCCGAAGCGCTTCTGGAGCGCGAAATCCTCGACGGCAACGAAGTGAAGCTACTGATTGCCGGTGAGCCTCTCCCCGCCATCCGCTCCAATTCTTCGCAGGACAAACCGTCCTCCACCGATGGCCAGACGCAGCAGGTGCTGCGGCCCGATTCCGCCATCCGCCCGGCTACCGGCGGTCTGACGCCTGACTCCAGCCCAGCCTAGGAACCGTGGCCTCGATCCCGCCCTTTCGGGCCTATCTTTTCGACGTTGACGGCACTCTGCTCGATTCTGCTCCGGACATCTGCGGTGCCGTCAGCACTGTTTTGGCGAACACATCCAAGCCCGACGTGCCCCATGATTTCCTTCGCACCTACATTGGGCGCCATCTGGTGGATCTGTTCCGGGATCTCTTCCCGGAAGCCCCCCCGGAACAGATCGATGCCTGGATCCAGGAATACCGCACCATCTATCCTCAGCGCGGCCATGCTTCTACCCGGCTCTACCCCGGCGTAGCGGAAACCCTGCCCCTCCTGGGCGGGCTCAAGACCACCGCCACCACCAAGGGCACCCCCACCGCCACTGTCGTCCTCACCCAGTTCGGTCTGATTGAACATTTCCACCATGTCCAGGGTACGGACGGTTTCCCCAGCAAACCAGAGCCGGAAGTGCTCCACCGGGCGATGGCCGCTCTGGGCGTCCAACCCGAGGAGTGCCTCATGATCGGCGATTCGGTGCCTGACATGATTGCGGGCCGCGCCGCGGGCGTGAAGGTCTGTGCTGTCAGCTACGGCTATGGCCAGCCCGACGCGCTACGCGATTGCCAGCCCGACTACTGGCTCGATTCCTTTGCGGAACTGGCTCCCGCCGGCAATTGAACCGGTGCAGACGGCTTGCGGCGGCCCAATCGCGGTACCAGGCGGTCCGGCATGAATTCCTGTATCACGGCCGAACCAAAGCCAAACACAATGGCATTGTTTCCCGCTTGAATCCCCTGCGCCGACCACTTGGCATTCGGCGTATACTGCGCCGAGAGCATGCCCGCGGCGTAATTCCCCACCACATTCGGCCAGTTGAATACCTTTTTGCCATTGCGGTCATAAGTCACCAGATTGAAGAGCATGGCGTGTCCCAGTCGTGGAAAGAAGCCGCGGCACTTGCATTGTATGTAGCGCACCTCATAGCCTGACCAGGCCGCCAGACTGTTGCTCGCCACATCCTGCAGCGTAAATGTGGCGAAATTGTTCGCAAACCGCTTGCCGTAGCCGGAAGCGCCCTGCCCGTAGTCCAGGGGTGTATTCGAATACTGTTGCGCCGCCGCCGAAGTCGAAGCCCGCACAAACGCCCCCGGTCCCCACGCTATGCCCCGCCAGAACACTCGCCACCGCTCCTCCGCGGTTGGTGTCTTCCACGTGAGATGACGTGGTACGCGCGTCCCCATCACAAAATCCGCTTGCGAGGGGTTCAGAATGTTAGCCGCGTCGGGTGCTTGCTGCGTCAGCAGCAGGGAAACAGCAAGGGCTGGAAATGACATTCGAGGTGGTGCTTTTTGGATGCACTCTGGCGCTCAATAGTTACGAAATGGGTTCCGGTTCCGCAGTCGGCTGGGCATCATCGAGCGGCGGCGCTGCCACTACGCCGGGGGACGCCGGCTTCTCTCCCGGCTGAACGGTTGGCGCCGCGACTGACCCCGGCCGCTTCTTCTTCTTCCAGAACAGTAATTGCGAGGGCGTAAACTCCTGCAGCATCGACGACACCACCCCGAAGAACATCGCATTCGTCCCCATCTGAATTCCCTGGGACGACCATTTCTGTCCCGGTGTGTAATACGTCGACACCATCCCCATGCTGTAATTGCCCACTATCTTGGGCCATTTCAACACTTTCTTCCCCTTCCGGTCGTAAGTCACAAAGCTGAAGGCGATCGCATGGCCCAGCCGGGGCAGAAATTGTGTGCACTTGCACTGGATGTAGCGCATTTCATAGCCCGCGCTCGCCGCCAGACCTGCCGTCGCCATGTCTTGCAGCGAATATGTGAGGTGCGTATTCAGATTCCGCTTCCCGTAGGCCACCCACCCCTGCCCGAATTCCCGGGGCTCATTCTCCAGATGGTGGATCGATGCCGTCAGCCCGGTGCGTATGTAGGCCCCCGGACTTAAGGCCAGATTCCGGAACAGCACTCGCCAGCGCTCTTCCGCCGTGGGCGTGCGCCATTCCATCTCGCGTGGAACACGCGTTCCCACCAACATATCTGCCTGTGTGGGTTGCGTAATGTTCGAGGCGTCCTGCGCCAGCAGGGGCAAGGAAAGAAGCGTGATAAACAGCAAAGACCGCATTAGCTATCCTTATTGTCGCTTAAGCGACTTCCCTTTGCATGCGGTGATATTCTCAGGACATGACACGCAGACAGTTGCTGGCTTTGTCGGCCAGTCTCGGCTCGCTCACCCCGCTCGCCCGCGCCCAAAATGGCAAGTACCGCATCTCCCTGGCCCAATGGAGCCTACACCGCGCCATCCGTTCCCGCCTGATGACCAACCTCGACTTCCCCCAGGTGGCCCGCGAACAGTTCGGCATTGGCGGCCTTGAGTTCGTCAACCAGCTCTGGGAAGCCCCCACCCAGTCCTACCTGCAGCGCCTCCGCGCCAACATGAAAAAGTTCAACACCGAGGGCGTCCTCATCATGTGCGACGGCGAAGGCGCCATGGGGCATACCGATCGCGCCGAGCGCCTCAAGTCCGCCGATGCCCATCGCAAGTGGGTGGACTACGCCGCCGAACTCGGCTGCAAGGCCATCCGCATGAACATGTATTCCAATGAGGAAGCGAAAACCGACGCCGACGTTACCGCCCTCCTCGAACGTTGCCGCGAAAGCTTCACCCGCATCTGCGAATACGCCGCCCCGCAAGGCATCAATATCTGCATTGAAAACCACGGTGGCGTCTCCTCCAACCCCGATGTCCTCGTCCGTCTCATGAAAATGGTCAACCTCCCCAACTTCGGCACCCTCCCCGACTTTGGAAATTTCCCCAAAGGTGTCGATAAGTATGATGCGGTGGCCAAGTTGATGCCCTATGCCAAGGGCGTCAGTTTCAAGTGCCACGATTTTGGACCGGACGGCAAAGAAACGCAGATGGATATGGATCGCATGATGGGCATCGTCACTGCCGCCGGCTTCGGCAAGCAGGGCAGCAATTGGGTCGGCATTGAGTATGAGGGTCAGCGCCTCTCCGAGTTCCAGGGCATACAGGCCGCCAAGCGCTTCCTGGACCGGTATTCGCTATGACTGGCTTCGCAGTAATGGTAGTACCCGTATCTGCGATTGGGCAGTCCATTCTCGCCGCCACCCGTTGCTATAATCAGGGTGGCGTGAAACATGGCTTAGCCTCCCCGGGAGATATTTCGTGAAGCGAACTGCAACTGATGACTCGCTCCGCTGCTCTTTCTGCCACAAGAGCCAGGACGTGGTAGGAAAACTGATTTCCTCCCCGAGCGATTACCCCCGGGCCTACATTTGCGATGAATGCATCGCCGTTTGTAATTCCATCCTCGAAGACGACAAGCAGGAATCTGCCTACAGCACGCCCAACAAGCTGCCCAAACCCTTCGAGATCCGCGATTTCCTCGATCAGTTTGTCATCGGGCAGGAACCGGTCAAGAAGAAACTCGCCGTCGCCGTCTACAACCACTACAAGCGCATCCAGATGAACAAGACGCGCGTGGGTGACGTGGAACTCGCCAAGAGCAACATTCTGCTCATCGGGCCCACCGGCTCAGGCAAAACCCTCCTCGCGCAAACTCTCGCCCGCATCCTCGATGTCCCCTTCGCCATTGTCGATGCCACCACCCTCACTGAGGCCGGCTACGTGGGTGAGGATGTCGAAAACATCATTCTCCGCCTGCTCCAGAATGCCGATTGGGACGTCCAGCGCGCCCAGCAGGGCATTATCTACATCGACGAAATCGACAAGATCGGTCGCAAGGACGAGAATCCCTCCATCACTCGCGACGTAAGCGGCGAAGGTGTCCAGCAGGCTCTGCTCAAGATTCTCGAAGGCACCGTGGCCAACGTCCCCCCGCAGGGTGGCCGCAAGCACCCCCATCAGGAATTCACGCCGGTCGACACCACCAACATCCTCTTCATTTGTGGTGGCGCCTTTGTCGGTCTCGAAAAGATCATCTCCCGTCGCGTCGGCCGCCGCCAGATTGGGTTCAGTAACACCGAGGAAGGTGGCGAAAAGGAAATCCGCTTTCCTGCCGCCCCCGCTGCCGGTAAGCGCGATACCGAAATGCTGCAGCAGTGCCAGCCCATGGACCTGATCCGCTCCGGCTTCATTCCCGAATTCATTGGCCGCCTGCCCGTGGTCGCCATCCTCGAAGACCTCACCAAGGAAGCCCTGGTACAGATTCTCACCAAACCCAAAAATGCTTTGGTGAAGCAGTACCAGAAGCTCTTTGAATATGAAAACGTCCGTCTGAAGTTCAATGACGACGCCCTCGAGGCCATTGCCGCCTTGGCCCTCGAACGCAAGGTCGGCGCCCGCGGCCTCCGCATGATCATGGAAGAGCTCATGCTCGACCTCATGTATTACATTCCCAGCCAGAAAAAGATCCGTGAGTTTCTGGTCACCAAAGAGATGGTGATGAATCAGAAGATCAATCTGGCGGTTCTGGAGAAGGCGGGCTAGGCCGACCCTCCCGCTCCCCGGCAAAAAGACTAGACGAAGGTGTAGGCCTGGCGGGGAATCTTCCCGGCCAGGTTTTGCGTCTTTCAGAATAGAGAACTATGTTGGCATCCAAAGAACGATCCGATACAAAACGTCTCCCGATGATGCCCATTCGGGATGTGGTGATTTTTCCCCACATGATGACCCCCTTCGTGGTGGGCCGCGAATCCAGCGTGCGTGCGCTCGAGGAAGCCAATGCCACCGGCAAGCAGATCTTTCTTGCCACCCAGCATGACGCCTCCATCGATGAGCCCCGCCCGGACGAAATCTACAGCGTCGGCACTGTCGCCAACATTGTCCAGAGCCTCAAGCAGCCCGATGGCAACATCAAGGTTCTGGTCGAGGGCGTCGAACGTGGCAAGGTCATCAGTGTCTCCGACGACGATGGCTTCTTCCGCGCCGTGGTGCGCACCAGCAGCTTCCGCATTGAGGGCGGCCCCCAGCTCGATGCCCTCGTCAGCCGCGTCACCACCCAGTTTGAGCAGTACGTCAAGCTCAGCCAGAATCTGAATTACGAAACCATGGTGGCCGCCATCCGCCCCGACGATCCGGGCAAGCTGGCCGATACCGTGGGCGCCAACCTCCAGCTCACCATTGAGGAAAAGCAGGAACTGCTCGAGATCTTCGATCCCGTCGACCGTCTCACCCGCGTCGCCGAGATGCTCGACATCGAGATTGAGAAACTTCAGGTCGATCGTACCATCCAGGGCCGCGTCAAGCGCCAGATGGAACGCGCCCAAAAAGAGTATTACCTCAACGAAAAGATCAAGGCCATCCAGAAGGAACTCGGCCGCGGCGAGAAGAGCGAATTCGACGAACTGAAGAAGAAGATCGAATCCGCCGGCATGCCCAAAGAAGCCCTCGAAAAGGCTATGGGCGAACTCCGCCGCCTCGAGAACATGCCCCCCATGTCGGCCGAGTCCACCGTCAGCCGCAACTATCTCGACTGGCTCCTGGCCGTGCCCTGGAAGAAGGCTTCCAAGGAAATCCGCGATCTCAAATTTGCCAAGGAAGTCCTGGAAGCCGACCACTACGGGCTCGAAAAAATCAAAGACCGTATCCTCGAGTTCCTCGCCGTCCGCCGTCTCGTTGAAAAGCCCAAGGGCTCCATCCTCTGTTTCGTCGGCCCTCCCGGCGTCGGCAAAACTTCCCTCGGCATGTCCATCGCCAAGGCAACGGGGCGCGAATTCGTACGACTCTCCCTGGGCGGCGTGCGCGATGAAGCCGAAATCCGCGGCCATCGCCGCACCTACATCGGCGCCCTGCCGGGTCAGATCATCCAGATGATGAAGAAGGCCGGCACCAGGAATCCCGTCATGATGCTGGACGAAATCGACAAGATGTCGATGGACTTCCGTGGCGATCCATCCGCCGCCCTGCTCGAGGTGCTGGACCCTGCGCAGAACACCGCTTTCCAGGATCACTACCTCGACGTCGAGTACGACCTGTCGAACGTGCTCTTCATCGCCACGGCCAACGTCCTGCACACCATTCCTGGTCCGCTGCAGGATCGTATGGAAGTCATTCGCCTCTCGGGCTACACCGATCTCGAAAAGCTCGAAATCGCCAAGCGCTTCCTCGTGCCCAAACAGATGGAGGGCAACGGCCTGAAGTCTGACCACCTCGAGTTCGAAGACGCTGGCTTGAGCGGCCTCATCCATGGCTACACGCGCGAGTCTGGCGTTCGCAACCTCGAACGCGAAGTGGGCAACGTCTGCCGCAAGGTGGTGCGCAAACTCGTGGTCAGCCTTCCTTCCGATGCTCCGGAAGAAGAGCCCAAGCCCAGGAAGGCGCGCGGCCGCAAGAAAGCCGAAGTGGCCGATGTGGTGGAAGCGCCCGTCGCTGCTGCGGTGGAAGCGGAGGTCGTGCCCTTTGAGAAGGTCACCATCACGGAAGCCAACCTCGCGGAGTTCCTGGGGCCCGCCAGGTTCCGCGACACCGTGTGGGATAAGAAGAATGAAATCGGCGCCACTACCGGCCTCGCCTGGACGGAAGTCGGCGGCTCCATTCTCACCACCGAAGTCTCGATTCTCGAAGGCCGCGGTAAGCTCACCACTACCGGTAAGCTCGGCGACGTGATGCAGGAATCGGCGCAGGCGGCCATGAGCTATGTCCGCAGCCGCGCTCATGAGCTTGGCCTGCCCCGGGACTTCTACCGCCACATCGACATTCACGTCCACGTGCCCGAAGGCGCCATCCCCAACGATGGCCCCTCCGCCGGCATCACTCTCGCCACCTCGATTTCGAGTGCCCTCGCC
>VFQU01000625.1_pt1 | contig 28749 bp, 21 predicted proteins | sample 3512311 | NCBI WGS metagenome assembly VFQU01 (sample SAMN10412377, study PRJNA504923) | tailings metagenome | isolation source: Relicate 3 Philex TSF3 active mining site | place: Philippines: Tuba, Benguet | collected 2017-08-29
CAAAATATGCCTGAAATTCAATATCCACATAGGTTATGGGTTTTTGGAGATATCTATAGAATTACTGGGCTATATGACCTTGGTTTGGCAAAAGTGGACAGTGACATTAAGAAGTGGGAATCGGTGGTTGTAGAGCGAGGTCATAATGCGCCTCCAACTGGGCAGGGACTATAGTGTAGAAAACCTTTGTGCCGATAGCGTTTATGGATTTTAGTTCATGTGGTTTCTGAGATTAACTCGGACTTAACCCTACTAATTTTCTATTTGTAGTTTATAAATAGTTGGGGCGGCGGATAGTGCCTTGGGCGACCTCAAGCCGGGCCTGGTGAGCATTGCTGCGATTGAGTTTGACGTGATGCAAGATCGCTCCGGTAAAATTGCTTTGTTGGAAGTCGGCGGCGACTAATTTGGTTTCCCGTAAGTCTGCGCATAAAAAGTTGGCCTGGGTGAGATTGGCATGGGAGAACCGACAGCGATAGATGCGGGTTTGGCTGAAGTTGGCCCCTGTGAGATTGGCGTTGAGAAAATCTGTCCCATTCAGATAGGCCCGGCTAAAGTCGGCTCCGACCATCTGGCACTCTCGAAACCGGGTGCGATCAAGACGGGCCTGGTCAAAGTTACAGTGACTAAAATCTAAGCCAGATAAATTGAGTTCTGAAAGGTCTATACGGGCAAAGTTCTTGGCCTGGTCTGAGGCTAAACGAGCGACAACATCATTACGGGTAAAACGCTGACTCAGCATGGAGATAGGGGGGTCTAACCTAATGTTTTAACTTATACACCATGCCATCGGGCATTCTCGTCTGATCCAAAAGGGCTTCAAGCAGCTCTGTCCGTAGGGCTTCCGCCCCTAACAAGTCAGCCCCGGTTAGATCGGTGCAGTCCAAGTCAGCCCCCGCAGATTAGCTCCCTGGAGGTTGGTCTCCCGCATCATCGCACAACTGAGGATGGCCCCCCGCAGATTGGCTTTGGGGAATTGCGCCCTCAAGAGGTTAGAACTGCTCAGTAGGGCATAACTCAAATCCGCTGCCGTGAAATTAGCTGCCGTTAAGTCGGCCCCCAAAATTTTTGCACCGACCAGATTGGCCTGGGTAAAGTTTGACCGCATTAAATCCGCACCGTTGAGAATTGCCCCGCTGAGATTAGCCCCACTGAAGTTGGTATCAGTGGCCTGTTCCAAGGTTAAATCCACTAATCGCAAGTCCAGGCCAGAAAAGTCACGCTCACCAGCTAGCCAACGCAGGAAAAAATCAGCCGTACTGAGGGGGGACATAGGGGGGATAGGCAGTTAGGGGGCAGGTGGTTTGAGTTGCCAACCGGGTTTGACAATTTGGCGGGCGCGGGCGATCACCAGGCCAGGTTCTAAGACATCTTGGGTGACGGTCGAACCAGCTGCAACTGTGACATTATCTCCAAGTTTGACCGGCGCGACTAGGACAGTATTTGCGCCTGTTTTACTGCGATTGCCAATGATCGTTTGATGTTTTTGCACCCCATCATAGTTGGCGGTGATTGTCCCAGCCCCAATATTCACCTGATCCCCCAGTTGGGCATCCCCGAGATAAGAGAGATGGGAGGCTTTCGTCTGATCGCCGAGCTTTGCTTGCTTGAGCTCAACAAAATTCCCGACCCGGCAATGGCTGCCAACCTGAGTCTGGCCACGCAAATGGGCATAGGGGCCAATCTCTGTGTCCGCGGCAACTTGAGAGTCTGTCACCACAGAAAACTTGACAGAGACATTAGCGGCAATCTGGCTATTTTCGACGTAACTCCCCGGCCCAATCCGTGAACCCGTTCCAATCACCGTTTCACCTCGGAGATGGGTTTGCGGTTCAACAATCACATCGGGGGCTAACTGGACAGTGTCGTCAATGGTAATACTGCCCGGATCCACAAGGGTGACGCCGGCCATCATCCAATATTGTTTAATCCGCCGTTGTAAGATTTGATAAGCAGTGGCCAGTTGTTGACGATCATTCACGCCTAAAATTTCTTCGTAGTCTTCCACATCCATGGCCATGACTGGCTCTAGGTCATTGACGGCATCGGTGAGATAAAACTCCTGCTGATCATTTTCACTTTTGAGATGGGGTAACGCTTCCGCTAATTTCGGGTAGTTGAAGCAATAGACTCCGGCATTGATGCGGCGATTTTGTTTTTGGGCGGCGGTGCAATCGCGATCCTCAATAATCTGCTTGACAATATTGTTACCATCGCAAATAACTCGGCCATACCCGCGGGGATCGGGAATCTGGGCGGTGAGAATGGTGGCGGCGTTGCCGTAGGTTTTGTGGATCCGCAATAAATCCTTCAGGGTTTCTCGCCGTAACAGGGGGACATCGCCATTGAGAACCAATAAATCTCCCGTAAAGTTTTCCAAGAGCGGCATGGCCTGTTGGACAGCGTGGCCAGTTCCGAGTTGCTCGGTTTGCTCAACAAATTGCACCTGAGGGAGGTCTTGCAGGGCCTGGCGCACCATCTCTCCGGCATAGCCAACAATGACGATTTTATGGGTGGGTTCCAGTTCACTGACACTTTGTAAAACCCATTCGACTAAGGAGCGACCACCGAGAGGATGCAGCACTTTGGGTAATTGTGACTTCATCCTGGTTCCCCGCCCGGCTGCTAATACCGCTACGGCTATCATCATCGGTCCTCAATTGGCTTCGATTGTGATTTTACGGGGAATTGACCTCAAGTTCTAGACTTTAACGCCGGGCCTGGCGGGAAAGTTCAGGGGCTGGTCTTAAGGAGATGTGGCTTTAATCAGTTCAACAGCATCTCGGCCATCCGTGGCCTGGAGCCAAACTTTAACGACTTCCTCGCGAGCAGTGGGGAGAATTTTACCCACAAAATCAGGATGAATGGGTAAGTCACGATGCCCCCGATCGACTAATACCAGTAACCAAATCAGCTGGGGGCGGCCGTAGTCATGGACGGCATTTAAGGCGGCGCGAATGGTGCGACCACTGAAAATCACATCATCGACCAGAATAACTAGCCGCCCGGACAAATCCACGGGAATGCGGGTGCGTTGCGGGGTACGCGGCCCAATCCGATCGAGATCGTCCCGGTAAAAGGTAATGTCCAGTTCGCCAACGGGTAAGAGGATGCCTTCGAGTTGTTCAATTTGTCGAGCTAGTTGATGAGCTAAGGGAATCCCGCGGGTTTGAATCCCAAGTAAGACGACATCAGCTAACCGACCCTTGGCTTTTTCAATGATTTGGCTGGCCAAGCGGGTAACTGTGCGGCGAATATCTTCAGGAGTCAGAATATCGATAACTTCAGTGGCCATTGGGGATCGCCTGGAAACGGGGATCGGGATTGTTTCAGTAGTCTAACAGCTTGGTTTAACCAGGGACGGTCATCGCTGCATCCTAACTTTATGCTGAGTCTCTCCTAGTGAAATCAAGAGGGGGTGGGATCACCCTGGAGGTTCCAGGTTTTATCTGTTCCCTTGGCCTGTGCTTAGAGCTAAACCTAGAGGATTTGTATCTGAGAACACAGGAGCCTTCCGTCAGCCAGGCCTAAGTTGCAGTGATAGGGATTGCCATAACCCGTGTGCTTGCCCAAGGAGATTCAAACCATGACGAACCATTATCCTGTTGCGGTCATTGGGGGTGGACAAGCGGGCCTGGCCATGAGTTACGGTCTGCACCAGCGGGGCATTGGACATATTGTTCTGGAGAAGCATCAAATTGGCTATGCTTGGCGGTCGCACCGATGGGATTCGTTTTGTCTGGTTACCCCGAACTGGCAATGTACTCTCCCCGGCTATCCTTATCCAGGCCCCGATCCCGATGGCTTTATGCAGCGCGATGAGATTGTTCAATACCTAAAAAACTACGCGGCTGTCGTCAAACCACCCATCAAAGAAGGCGTTGAAGTCTTCCGATTAATCCAACCAAACAGCAATCGGGCCGGAATCTTTCAGTTGGAAACCAGTATGGGTGACTTGACGGCGGATCAAGTAGTCGTGGCAACCGGAGGCTATCACCAGGCCAAGATTCCAGCTCTCTCTTACAAATTTCCGCAACATATTTTGCAACTGCATTCTTCGGCCTATAAAAACCCGGAATCTTTACCGGAGCGAGGGGTGTTAGTGATTGGGACGGGGCAGTCTGGTTGTCAAATTGCTGAGGATTTACATTTAGCCGGGAAACAGGTGCATTTATGTGTCGGAAGTGCGCCGCGCTCACCGCGAAAATATCGGGGACAAGATGTCGTGGCCTGGTTGGACAAAATGGGCTATTACGATCTCTCAATTGATCAGCATCCTGATAAAGAGAAAGTTCGCAGCAAAACCAATCACTATGTCACCGGGCGGGGGGGCGGGCGAGAAATTGATTTGCGGCATTTTGCCTTGGAAGGCATGCAGTTATACGGCAAGCTCAGGGATATTGACGGCCCTAAACTCAGGTTTCATGACAACCTCAAGCAAAATCTGGATGGGGCTGATGCTGTCGCGGAAAGTATTAAACGAACCATTGATACTTTTATTGAGAAAAATAATATCCCCGCCCCGCTTGAGCCACCCTATCACCCGGCCTGGCAGCCGGAAACCCCGATCCTGGAGTTAGATTATGACCAGGCCAACATTGGAACAGTGATTTGGTGTACAGGCTATAACTTAAACTACTCCTGGATTGAGATTCCGGTCTTTGATGGTAAAGGCTACCCGAGTCATACCCGTGGCGTTACACCCTGTTGGGGCCTCTATTTCTTGGGGTTACCGTGGCTTTACACATGGGGGTCGGGGCGATTTTCCGGAGTTGGGCGCGATGCCATGTTCCTTGCGGATTGTATTGCGGCTAAACAAGAGGTTGCCCAGGCCAATGTCGCCAATCCAATTAACCAAATGCTCCTAGGTTCTTAACATCATCCAGGCCAGTTGAACTCATGCACATTGCCCTCCTAACCTACTCGACAAAACCACGGGGCGGGGTGATCCATGCAATGTATTTAGCCGAAGCCATCCAGGCCTTGGATCAATCCATTTGCCTATTTGCCCTGAGTAAAAGCGATGATCAGTTTTGCCGCCCCCTGGCCTGTAATTACCAACTTGTGCCCGCCCAACCCGCCCCCCAAAACACCGAACAATTAATTCAGCAACGCATTCAAGAATATGTGGATTACTTTTGGCAACATCCCCAGACCTACGACATTTACCACGCCCAAGATTGCCTCAGTGCCAATGCCTTAATTCAGCTACGTCAGCAAGGGTATTCAATTCCTAAAATTATTCGCACAGTGCATCACATCGAAGACTACCACAGCCCCTATTTACAAGAATGTCAAGATAAATCCATTCGTTTAGTCGATCAGTGTTTTTGTGTCAGCCGCTATTGGCAACAGGAACTTCAGCGGGTTTATGACATCACCGCTCCCCTTGTCTTTAATGGTGTTGATGTTACCCGATTTCGCCCACCTCCCAATCAAAACTTATTAACACTCCGAGAACATTTTGGCTTGACGGGTGATCCGATTTTCCTGACCATTGGCGGCATTGAACCCCGAAAAAACTCGCTCCGGCTCCTACTGGCCTTTGCCCAAGTGAAACAGCAACTCCCCCAGGCCCAGCTTGTGATTGGCGGTGGTTTAACCCTGTTTGACTATCACGCCTACCAGGCCGAGTTTTTCCAAGCCGCCGAAAATCTCGGGATCGAACCCGGCCGGGAATTACTCCTTTTAGGCCCCATTGCCGATGCAGATTTACCCTCGCTTTACCACTGTGCCGATGCCTTTGTGTTTCCCTCTCTTAAAGAAGGGTGGGGCCTGGTGGTCATGGAAGCCATTGCCGCAGGTATTCCGGTATTAACCGCTAATCAGCCCCCCTTTACGGAGTTTCTCACCCGAGAACAGGCCTATTTAGTTAACGTGAATGATCGCAACGCCATCGCCCAGGGAATGATAGACATGCTCAAGCCAAACACCAGTAAAAACCTAATCCAAAAGAGTCAGACGATTTTGCCAACCTACACCTGGTTAAACTCCGCCAAACAACATTTACAGATTTACCAGTCAAATTAAAACTTGAATATTATTAAGCAGATTAAGTGCCTTGCCATTCCTGATAAGCCCCATAAACCCCTTGAACGTTATACCAATTGAGAAAAATCCGGGCAACTTCTAGGGCTAACTGGGGTTTCCCGCGGTCAATTAACCACTGCAACAATGGCGCAAGACTCCGTTCATTCAGTCGTCCTCCCAGGGATAACCCCCCCCATAAAATTCGATGCAGCCAGGTCATTTGAATCATTAAGCGCACATCAAAGGTCGGATGCTTTTGATAAAAAACAACTCCCATCCGCCCCCGTTGAATTTCTTGATCAATCAGCTTCGGAATTTGACTCAGACTAAACGCGGGATGCCAATGATAACCGACTGCCTTGGGTGCTTTAATCAGGCGTAATCCCATATTTTTTAAGCGTACCCCTAACTCCAAATCTTCCCAACCATACAAGGTAAAGCGTTCATCAAATAATCCTGCTTCCAGCAACCAATGCCGCGCAATCGCCACATTCCCCGTCGCGAAAAAGGCCGCAGAAAAATCAGTCAGTTTGTAAGGTTCACTGGTGGGGTTTTCAAAATTTGCGGTATTAATCACTCGTCCATAGGTAAATAGCCGATCACTGCCAAGTTCTTGATAGCCTTGCTGTAGGGCCTGGGCATGGGCTGCCAAAAAACAATCCGTGACAACTAAATCGCTATCAATAAAAATAATCGTATCCCCTTGCGCGTTTTCCACCCCAAGATTCCGGGCTGCCGCGGGGCCTTGATGATCTTGAGTAAACAGTTTGATGTGGGGCAATTCTTCCTGATGCTGCTGTAACCAGGCCACAGTGCCATCCGTAGAGCCATCATCAACCACCACCACTTCGTATTGCTGAATGCCTGTCTCTTGGCTGTAATCTTGTTGCTCCAGGCCCCGTAAACATTTTTCTAAAATTGGCAGGCGATTATAGGTTGGAATGACCACACTAAAAAACATGAATAACCCCTCAGTTACAGATCAATCCCCTAGCTCCAGGCAATGGCTAATGCTGATCCTAGTGTATTGCCATCGACTCTGAATGATCGTCACTTCTGGGGACTTTTATGCTGATTGGCGTTGTTGCAGGATACATCCGGGGCAGGGGGAAAATTGCTAACTCTCCCAATCCGATCTTTGGTTATTTCTACCCAAACTGAAACGTTCAACCCCACCGCCGCTTAAGGTTTCAAGTATTTTTGTGTTTCATTCCTAAGCAAAATGGACATGATTCTCAGCAATCCCAGCTAAACCAGGCCCCGCATCATCCCAGGATCAAGAAAGCCAGTTGCCAGGTGTTCAGGAGCTAAGGGATGGCTGAGTAAGTAACCTTGGACAATGTCACAACCCAGTTCTTTTAATAAGTTCAACTGCGATTGGTTTTCTACACCTTCAGCAATAATCTTCAGTTGCATCCCATGCCCCAGGGCAATAATGGCGCGGACAAGGGCCGCATTTTTAGAATTTGGCGTTAAGTTTTGGAGAAAGCCCCGATCAATTTTTAAGTAATCCAAAGGCAAATGCTGCAGCGTCACCAACGAAGAATAGCCCGTGCCAAAATCATCCAGGGCAATTTTGACCCCCATCCCCCGCAACTCCTGGAGGACGGCCAGGCTCAAGTCCAGGTTTTGAATCGCAATGCTTTCGGTAATTTCCACCTCCAAATACTCAGCCGGAAACCCCGTTGCCGCCAGAGTCTGCACAATCATTTCAGTCAGATTATTTTTCTGGAGTTGGCGGGCTGAAATATTGATGGCGATACGGACGGGGCGAAATCCCTGTTGTTGCCATTGTTGCCCCTGCTGACAGGCTTCTTTTAAGACCCACTCCCCCACCTGACTGATCAGGCCAATCTCTTCGGCTAAGGGAATGAACACACTGGGCGGAATCATCCCAAACTCCGGATCGTACCAGCGGGACAAGGCCTCCAGGCCCATGATTTCCCCAGTCTTGAGATCAATTTGGGGTTGATAAAACAGGGCTAAATTTTGGGAATGAATCGCCCGATAGAGGGCATTGGCCAGAGCCAGCCGCCGTTGGGTTTCATCCTGGGAATCTTGGGTATGGAGGGCAAAGGTATTGCGGCCCTGTTGTTTCGCCCGGTAGAGCGCCGCATCCGCATTTTTGAGGAGGGTTTCGCTATCTTCGCCATCGTAGGGGGCCAAGGCCAGGCCAATGCTCGGGGTAATGTGGAGTTCCTGGGCCTGCACATCAAAGGGGGTTTCAAAGGCCCTCAGGATTTTCTCCATGATCTGAATCGCATCCGCTTGAGCATCCAAATGGGGCAGTAAAATGACAAACTCATCCCCACCCCAGCGAGCTACGATGTCCGTCCGCCGTAAACAACCTTGAAGCCGTTGCGCCACCGATTGCAGCAGTAAATCTCCCGCCCCATGCCCCAAGCTGTCATTGATCACTTTGAAATAGTCCAAGTCCATGAATACCAGGCCCAGTAACTCTGCGGTTTGGCGTAACTCTGCCAAGGCCAAGCTCAAGCGATCATTAAGCAAATGGCGATTGGGTAACCCCGTCAAGGCATCATGGTGGGCCTGGTGGCGGATCACATCTTCCACATATTGCTTCATCAGAGCCAAATAAAGATGCATGCCAATGGACTGGGCCAGTTTTAGATCCGTTGCTTGCCAGGGATGGGCCAAATCCCCATTAATTTCATGCCAGGCCTGGAAGGAATCACGGGGGCAATCATTGCGGCTATCTTGATCAACCCGGCCCGCCCAACGCACTTCTGTCGTGATACTGGGACGAAAAATTGTTAAGCAGCCCACACATTGTTCCTGATATCGCAAGGGGACAATCACCAGTGCCCGAATACAAGTCGCGAAGAAATGGGGTTTCAGAGCTTGAAAATCCGGCGTATCCGGCAACTGATCCATGACGATGGGGCGGGATAGTTCTTGGGATTGGAGCGCGGTTAAAGGAATGAGAGCACTGGGTTCTAGGGGCTGACTTTTACCTTGATCCAGGCCCATTGCTGCTTGCCAGACGGGTGTTTGCTCTAAGGCCAAACTGGGAGGTTGTAAGCCAGTGATATAAAGTTCGGGAATATTGGACTTTAAGCGCAAAAAGAGCCGCCCCCCACAGCCCGCGAGGACTTTCACAGCTGCTTCCAAGACATTTTCTAACATGGCTTTTTGGGGCAATGGCGCATGGAGGAGCTGGCTGATCAGGCTGAGGGTGCTTTCCTGTTGGGCGACGGTACGGGCTTGATGCAATAAATTGGCCTGGGTGATCGCCACCACCACCTGATCGACTAAGAGTTGCACAATCTGTAACTCGCGCTCCGTAAAAATCCGAGAGTGGCGATGGTGACAGGCAACCAGGCCCCAGAGTTCTGCTCCCAAGCAAATGGGCAAGACCAAAGAAGCATTTACCCCCATATTGCTGAGATATTGCTCATGGCAGGTATCAAGTGGGGCAAAGCGAATATCTGGCGGTTGCTCCGGGTTCTCCAGGCTAAAATCTGAGGTGATCCGTTTACCCGCTTTGACATCCACAATCACCCGTTGGCGAGCCTGAATGAACAGTTGTCGGGCCTGGGGCGGCAGATCACTGGCGGGAAAATGCAGTCCCAATAATGAGGGTAATGCTTTGCCTTTAATCGCTTCTGCGACAACCTCGCCACTGCCACTGGGTTCAAACCGATAAATTTTGACCCGATCAATATTGAGAAAGGCCTGGATTTCCTGCACCGTCACCGCAAGAATTTCATTTAGTTCTAGGGAATTACGGATGCGGCTAAAAATCCGGTTGAGCATCCCCTCATAATCCGCAGCCTTGTTGGGTTTGGTTCGCTCGCGGCGCGGGGCATCCATCCTCGGCTGGGGATCAGGGTTAATCAACTCGGGATCACGGGATTCAGGGGTTAGTGCCATCATTTAGCTGCAATTAGCTCGCTCCAGTCACAGGCACTGGATACCAAGGGACATATTTTCAGGATGGCTCATGGGCCTGGCGATCCGGGAAAAACATACAAAAATTAAGAAATTCTGAGAAAGGTGCTACTCCCCAGGCCAAGTCTGGAGTCCAGGCCAACAGAGGTACTCAAGGCTCGAAAACACCGCTGACACAAGTCCGTATGGCAAAATAAAGGTTCTATCACCGTAGTGCTTATGTTTGATGCCTTAGCAGAACGTCTGGAGTCGGCCTGGAAATCCCTTCGCGGTCAGGACAAAATTAGCGAAACCAACATTCAGGAAGCCTTACGGGAAGTACGGCGGGCCCTATTGGAAGCAGACGTGAACCTGCAAGTCGTCAAAACCTTCATCGAAGACGTGCGGCAACGGGCGTTAGGGGCAGAAGTCATTGCCGGAGTTCGCCCAGATCAGCAATTCATCAAAATCGTCTATGACGAACTCGTCACGGTCATGGGGGAAAGTAATGTCCCGCTGGCCCAGGCCGAGACTGCTCCCACTGTGATTTTGATGGCCGGGCTCCAAGGGGCCGGGAAAACCACTGCCACCGCCAAACTCGCGCTCCATTTACGCAAAGAAAACCGGACAACTCTTTTAGTCGCCACCGATATTTATCGCCCCGCGGCCATTGACCAACTGTTAACACTGGGGAAACAAATCAATGTTCCAGTGTTTGAGCTAGGCACAGGCGTTAATCCGGTCGAAATTGCCCGCCAGGGGATCGCGAAGGCTCAGGAATTGGGCGTTGATACCGTGATTGTCGATACCGCCGGTCGCCTCCAAATTGATGCCGAGATGATGGCCGAGTTGGGACAAATCAAAACCGTCGTCAACCCCGATGAAGTCCTCCTGGTTGTGGATGCCATGACCGGGCAAGAGGCTGCCAACTTGACCCAGGCCTTCCATGAACAAGTTGGGATCACGGGGGCGATTCTGACCAAAATGGACGGGGATACGCGGGGGGGAGCAGCCCTTTCCGTGCGGCAAATTTCTGGACAACCGATTAAATTTATTGGGGTCGGTGAAAAAGTCGAAGCCCTCCAGCCTTTTTACCCGGATCGTCTGGCCTCACGGATTTTGGGCATGGGAGATGTGTTAACCCTTGTCGAAAAAGCCCAGGAAGAAGTGGACTTGGCTGATGCCGAGAAAATGACCCGGAAAATCCTGGAAGCCCAATTCGACTTCAATGATTTCCTCAAGCAAACCCGGCTGCTCAAAAATATGGGTTCCCTGGGTGGAATCATGAAGCTCATTCCGGGCATGGGCAAAATTTCCAGTGAGCAATTGGAGCAGGGTGAATCCCAACTCAAACGGGCGGAATCCATGATTAATTCCATGACCCGTCAAGAACGGGAAAATCCGCAATTGCTGGCCAACTCCCCCAGCCGGAAAAAACGGGTGGCGCAAGGGTCGGGGCACAAATTGGAAGATGTCTCTAAGCTGGTATCGGACTTTCAACGGATGCGGGCCATGATGCAGCAAATGGGTCAGGGCGGAATGCCAGGGATGCCAGGGATGGGAGGTGGGATGCCAGGCCTGGGAAATCCGTTTGGGGGTGGCGGAATGCCGATGCCAGGCCAGAGGGGCTATCAAGGGGGTGGCCGGCCTGGGGCTGTTAAAAAGCAGAAGAAACAGAAGAAGAAAAAAGGCTTTGGGATGCTCTAGCCATTTATCCACTGATGGCGAAATGCTCTAATTGTGGCTGCAAGGGATCATCCGGTTGAATCACACATCCAGGCCCGACTCCCCGAGCTAACCCCAATGTTCCTTGCTCACCCGGCCAGAGGCACCAGCCACTTCCCAAAGGCAACCCAGCAATACTAGTTGGATTTGTTGTGAACCAAAGCAAGGGGTTATGGGTTGGGGGGAGACTTGACCAGGCCTGGGGCATGACACCGGCCAATGCTCTTAAGATTGCCATCTCACTGACCAAGAGTTCCGTCCGTCCCAGCCACAATTGCACCGGAATATTCTGCTTACGGGCATAGAAATAAATCGCCGCAATTGCCATCACCGCCTGTTCAAATTCATCGGGAATCCAGGCCCCACTCACATCCAGGCCCAAAATCACCGCCGTCCCGCCACTCAGGGCATCCAGTTCCCGCACCCGTAATTCCCCGTAGCGCGCACTCGTCCGCCAATGCACTAACCGCAAAGCATCCCCCCAACGATAGGGCCGCAAGGATCGGGTTAAGCCTTCGGTGGCCAGTTGTAACTGATATTGCCGATCCACCCACTTTTGCGACGTATCTTGGCCCAATTGATCCAGTAACGGGCAGGCTTTCAGATTCAGCACAATCGGATAGACAATGGCGGTTCCCGGCACAGACCAGGCCCGGCGACACCAAAATAGGCCCAAAGGTGCAGCAGTTCTCAAGGTGACTTGTTCCCAGTGGTAGATACCTCGTTTTTGTGGCGTAATTTTAAAACGGCAACGCTGGCTGGCCTGGGGGGCGAGTTCGGCAATGGCTTGAGTCGGTAACCTAGATTCACTGACCAGGCCAGTTGGGAGATGATCTTGCAGCGTCAGCAACACCCGTGGGGTTTGACTGGGATTAATGACCTGTAACTCCAGGCTAAAACTATCACCAACACTCACGGGTCGCAGGGGTAAGCGCTGAATCACCAGGCCTCGAAGAACACGTACAGGGGTGATCGCCCCGACAAAGAGTAAGGCAATGATCACTCCGGTAATCACGTAAAGCCAACCGGACATGGAGTTAACCGCGGCGGCAAAGAAAAACAGGGCTAAACTGCCCAACAGCAACGCGGCAAAGGCCGGTGTCACCCAATGATTTTCCAGCCAGCGATTTAAGCGTTTCAACACCAGAGATTTAGCCAAGAGAATCTAGGGCAATCATAGGCCATCTCCGAAAAAGAGGTTCTAGAGAGGGTCTTGGGGCGGTATGGCGTGTTGTTGCAAATCAGCTAAGGCAAGAGATTGCAAGGCCGCTGCATGGGTGGCTTCTAAAACGACTGGCGGGGCAACTCCCATGGCAAAGGCTTCCTGCCAACGACTGGCGCACAAACACCAGCGATCCCCCGGTTTCAGGCCGGGAAAATCAAATTGCGGGGCCGGTGTCGATAAGTCATTCCCTTGGGCCTTGGTGTAATTCAAAAACGCCGGTGTCACCTGAGCACAAACCACATGCACCCCCCGATCCGCCGGCCCCGTCTCACAGCTGCCAGTGCGATAAAATCCGGTCATGGGATTGGTGCAACAGGTTTGTAGCGGCGTTCCAAGCACATTTTTAGGACTGTTTTCCGGGGTCAATGTTGCCATTACAAAACCTCAATCCTTATAACCATCAACGCTGATCATCCACTGCCATGAATCTGAGGGAATGATGTATCCAATCCAGCCAGGTGGGCGCAACAGCTAAATCAATAATAATGGACGAATCCGAAGGGGATGATCTGGAAAATTCTATGGGGTATCAACGCATTGTCCGTTTTGCGGATACGGATGCAGCGGGAGTTGTCTATTTTGTCAATGTCTTGAATTTTTGCCATGAGGCCTACGAGGACGCATTGCTGGACTTAGGGATTCGTTTACCGGCGATTCCAGACTGCCCGGAGGTGGCCTTGCCCATCATTCATGCGGCTGTGGATTTTCAGCGTCCTCTTACCTGCGGGGAACATCTAGAAATTACCCTACACCCCACCCTGATTGATCCCGTAAGTTATGAAATTCGCTACTCTGTCCAAATGCCAGCCATACAAAAAACCGCCGCCCAGGCCTTGACCCGTCATGTTTGTATTAACCCCACCACCCGCCAACGCCATCCCTTGCCAGAGATCCTCCAGGCCTGGATTCGGACGTGTCGGGATGATTAACTAGGACAGGAATTGGCCATTGTTGAAAATCCTTTATGTCTGCTGACCTATGGCTCAATGTCTTGGTGGATGCTCCAGGCCAACCCGGTGAATTTACCTATCGTCAAGCAGCTGAATCCACAGCCCAAGCGGGAGATTTAGTCACGGTGCCCTTTGGGCCTGGCCTGGTGGGGGGGATTGTCCTCGGGGGAATAGCCGAGTTACCCACAGAACTGCAACAGTCCCAAATTCGCCCGATTGTTGAAATTATCCATCCCCGCTTTTTTCGGCCGAGTTATTGGCAACTGCTCCAGCGGACAGCGGCCTACTACTACACACCCCTTGTCCAAGTTCTGAGAACGGCCCTTCCCCCCGGTCTGCTCCAACGCTCCCAACGCCGAATTAGCCTAAATCCAGGTTTCTCAGACCAGCCACCGCCGGTTTCCCCCAAAGCCCAGCAAATCCTCAAACTGCTCCAGGCCAGTCCAACCGGGGATTACAGTTGGCGCTACATTCAACAAAAAATTCCCCATGCCCAGGCCGGCCTGGCCGAACTCCTAAAATTGGGCATCGTCACAAGTTATTTACGCCCCCCCAGCCCGCCCCAGGCCAAACAGCAACAGGCCGTGATTTTACTCCAGGCCAACCCTGAGACCCTCACCCCCCGCCAACAGGAGATTCTGCATTACCTAGAGCAACAGGGGGGCGAACTTTGGCTCCAGGAGCTACTCCAGGCCTGTAAAACCTCTAAAGCTACCCTGAATGGCCTGGTCTCAAAAGGCTGCCTGACAATCACATTGCGGCAAAAACTTCGCCTTGAGCAAGGTATCAACACCGCTGCCCCAACCGCCAAAACCCTGACTCCGGCGCAAACCCAGGCCGTGCAACAGATCAATGCCGCCAGAACATCTCACACCTTCCTCCTCCATGGTGTCACCGGCTCTGGCAAAACCGAAGTCTATATCCAGGCCATTACCCCCCGGATTGCCGCCCAGCAATCAGCCCTCGTCCTAGTTCCAGAAATTGGCTTGACCCCGCAAATGGTGGATCGGTTTCGGGCCGTGTTTGGGGAGCAGGTCTTGGTCTATCACAGCGGCTTGAGTGAGGGCGAACGCTACGACACCTGGCGACACTTACTCCTAGCTGAACCGCGACTGGTAATTGGGACGCGCTCGGCCGTTTTTCTACCGTTACAAAACCTCGGGATCATTGTTCTCGATGAAGAACACGACAGCGGCTATAAACAAGAACAACCCGCCCCCAGCTATGATGCCAAAACCCTGGCCCAATGGCGGGCTGAACTAGAAGACTGTCCCCTCGTCTTAGGTAGTGCCACCCCTGGCCTGGACACTTGGCAGCAAAAACTGTCCGAGCAGCTGACCTATCTCCCTCTCCCGGAACGCATCCAGGCCCGGCCCCTGCCGCCGATTGAAATTGTCGATCTCCGGGAGGAACTCCAAGAGGGCAATCGCTCCATGTATAGCCGCCGTCTGTTTACAGCCCTGGCCACCCTGCCCCCTGATGAGCAGGCCCTTCTTTTTATTCATCGCCGCGGTCATAGCACGTTTGTCTCCTGCCGTAGCTGTGGCCAGGCCTTGGAGTGTCCCCATTGCAGCGTCTCCTTAACCTATCATCGCCCTGATCCCCACCAAGCTCCCCTTTTGCGGTGCCACTACTGCAACTACAGCCGTCCCCAACCCCAACGCTGCCCCAGTTGCGAATCTCCCTATCTCAAGCAATTTGGCAGTGGCACCCAACGGGCGGTTCAGGAATTACAGGAACGCCTCCCCCAACTCAAAATTATTCGCTTTGACAGTGACACCACCCAACGGAAAGGAGCGCATCGACAGTTGATTGAGGCCTTTCAACGGCAGGAAGCCCAGGTCATGGTTGGAACACAAATGCTCACTAAGGGTATGGATATTCCCAGCGTCAATTTAGTCGGGATTCTTACCGCCGATGGTCTGCTCCATTTTGCCGACTACCAGGCCGGGGAACGCACCTTTCAAACCCTGACACAGGTCGCGGGCCGGGCCGGGCGGGGGGATAAACCAGGCCGGGTGATCCTGCAAACCTATACCCCCGAACATCCTGTGATCACCGCCGTCCAGGCCTATGCCTATGAAGCTTTTGCCCAGAGTGAGCTGGCCCAACGCCAGGAACTCCATTACCCGCCCCAGGGCCAATTGATCCTGATTCGCCTGAGTAGCCCCAAACCAGACTCAGTTGAGCAATCCGCTGCCAAAGTGACTGATTATTGCCACCAACTCCCGCAACTGCACCGCGCGCGCGCCGAAATTCTCGGCCCCGCCCCCGCCCCAATTTATAAGCTGGCCCAACGCTATCGCTGGCAGATTCTCCTCAAGCTCCAGCAAGCACCTGGGTCAGAGATGCCGCCGATCTCACTGGATTTAGCCGCCCTACATCGGCTTTGCCCCCCGGAGGTTCGCCTGAGCCTAGACGTTGATCCCGAAAACTTCTTCTAAAACTTTTCTCAATTTGCCCAGAATCGACCCATGGGCAGCAAAGCGATTGTCAAGACTTCTGTATAATCTGGACAGTTTTAGCAAAATTCTTTATATAGTTTCAAGCTAGGTTTAATTATCTTCATCTTTACGGCTCTCAAGTTTACGGCTCTCAAGGTAATTATTTATCTCGTTAGTTTTTATCTCTCGCGGTTTGACCCACCTTGACCCTCTTCCCACTTTGAATAATTTTGCGGGAGTCTTTTGTCCCCACCATCAATGTCTAACGAAACCTATCTCAGTCACCCCAACTTTGGCCTTCTCTATAGCGTGTGTCCAGTGGAAAGTGGCCGGGAGCTCTATACCACCCTCTATGCGCAACGTCTCTTTTTTGTTGTCAATCAGAGTCCCCAAGGCCTGGAGTTTGAACCTGTCACCCGCAGTGATGCCCGGATGATGGTTGAGGGGCGTTTGCGGCTGTTAAGGCGACTAGGCCGCAGTCAGGAGTATGAGCAACTCCACTTGATGCATAAGCAAACTTTTTTATAAAGCCGCTTTCTTTATCGCATCCCCAGGTTGATGGCCAACTCTGATCCATGGTCATTTTCCTTAAGAATGAAACACAAAAAAGCTTGAAACCCTGACGATCAGTAGTTTTGAATGTCCCAGTTTTGGCAGAAATGACGATAACAATTGCCGAGCGAATCACTGCCCTCCAACAGGAGATTCCCAGTTCCGTCCGCTTGATTGCCGTCAGTAAATACATTCCCGTGGCCTTGATGCGTCAGGCCTATGCGGCTGGCATTCGGGACTTTGGCGAAAATCGGGTGCAAGAAGCCCAGGCCAAGCGGGAACAGTTGGCAGATTTACCGGACATCAACTGGCACTTCATCGGCCACCTCCAGGCCAACAAAGCCAAAGCCGCCCTAGAAACCTTTGACTGGATTCACACCCTCGATAGCTTGAAACTGGCGCGGCGGCTCCAGGCACTGATCCCCGAGCTTAACCACCATCCCAAGCTGCTCTTACAAGTCAAACTCCGCCCCGATCCCCAGAAATATGGCTGGACATTACCAGAATTGGAAGCGGCCCTCAAGGAACTCGATCAACTCTCGGAATTGCACATCCAAGGCTTAATGACCATCTTGCCCCTCGGTTTAACAGCATCAGAGCAACAGCAAGTGTTTCAAGAACTCCACGATTTAGCCCAACAGTGGCAGCACCAGGCCTGGCAACAACTACAGTTTACGGAACTCTCCATGGGAATGTCTGGGGACTATCCATTGGCCGTGCAAGCCAAGACAACGATGATTCGGGTTGGCCAGTTAATTTTTGGCCCGCGCCCCCTGCCATAGACTCTGCCTAATTATCGTCAGTCGATCAAGCCAATGTAGGCAGAAGACTTTAAGAAAAAGTTTGGGATTCAGGCAAAACGACCTGACATGCAAGCAAACTTGATGTATTATCACGATGAGCCTAGGCAAGAATTTTCTCTGAACTCATTCCCACCCCCACATTGGGTTACTTGAGGTGAATTATTGAGGCTGTGAAAACGAATCTATCGATGTGGTTGGATTCTGACTCAATCCTTACTTCTATCGATGGTTTCGAGGATTTCCCTGCTAATATATTCCTCATGCATTTTTGAAGCCAAGGGTTGTTAACTGTCTCATCGCTAGGGAGCAATTTACAATATTATGTTTAACAGAATAAAAGAGTTCATGGGATTAGAGGCGGCTGAAGTTTATGAGGATTACGATCACGCCAACGAACCAGCCACCACACCAACGGGGAGCGTCAGTACAACAACCTACGCCAGTCGCCTAGAAGAACCCGTTAACTCCAGCCGTTTTTCCCATCCAGAAGTTGAATCTTCCTCTGGCTTTACCGCCTCGAACCCTTACGCCAGCAGCAATCATGCCCCTAATGCCACGGCTAATAACGTGGTTGGTATGCCCAGCAATCGCTGGTGGGGTGGGGTGGCTGAGGTTGTGGTCATGGAACCCCGCAGTTTTGACGAAATGCCGCAAGTCATCCAATCCCTAAAGGATCGCAAGTCTGTGGTGCTTAATTTGACGATGATGGATGCAGAAGAAGCGCAACGGGCGGTGGATTTTGTTGCTGGCGCGACCTTTACCATTGATGGCCATCAAGAGCGCATTGGTGAAAGTATTTTTCTGTTTACTCCCAGTTGTGTCCAAGTGAGTACCCAAGCTGGTGTGGTTCGGGAAGTGCCCCAAGCCCATGTGCATCCGATGCAAACCCCAACCCCGGCCTGGAATACCGCTGCCGCAATATAATTCACCACGGATCAGCTCCTTTCCCTCCCATGACCAGCCAACCGCAACTGGGGATCATCGGCTGTGGGGCTATGGCAGAGGCAATTTTGTCTCGGTTACTGGCTCAGCAGTTTTATCAGCCTGCACAAGTGGCAGTGACAACCTTATCCCACCAACGCCAGGCCTGGTTGCAAGACACCTACGGGGTCACCATTGCTCAGACAAATCGCGAATTACTGGAAGCTCCCACCCTCCTTCTGAGCGTTAAACCCCAAGTTTTTCCCGAAATTCTTGAAGATCTGCATCCGACCCAGGTCAGCTCTGGCCTTGTCCTGTCAGTGGTTACCGGTATCGATCTTCTCACGCTTGAACAAGCTTTTCCCGGCCGGGGAATTGTCCGGGCTGTCCCGAATACTCCGGCTTTGGTTGGCGCAGGTATTACCGCGATTGCGGGATCACCGACATTAACCGCAAATGAGTTAGAGCCGGCCGAGGCTTTTTTTGGTGTGGTTGGAGAAGTAATTAGGGTACCTGAGAAATTACTTAATAGTGTCACGGCGTTGGCGGGTTCGGGGCCTGCCTTTGTTGCCTTAATTCTGGAAGCCTTCACGGATGGGGGGGTTTTGGTCGGTCTGCCCCGAACCACGGCTCAAAAATTAGTCCTCGCCACCATGATCGGCACGATAAAATTGCTCCAAGAACAAAATCTACACCCTGGCCAACTCAAGGATCAAGTTACCAGTCCAGGGGGAACAACGATCACTGGCCTGGGGGTATTAGAAGCAGCAGGTGTCCGAGGAGCCTTGATCAAAACTATCCAGGCGGCCCAGGCCCGCGCCGTAGAATTAGGACAACTTGCTACCCCGTCTCAATAGCAGTTCTCTAACCAGAGCAGCAGTGGGGCCAACTCCTGCCACAGGGATCGGGACTAGAGTCCGTTGCGGAAACGGCAGCAAGGTAATCCGGTATGATCCAAAATGCTGATTTGATGCGAGTGAGCCTGCGGGATGGCGCAAGAATTAGCATTTGAGATCGAGATACTTAGACAATGAAGACTCCCCTGCAACAACTTCAGGAACGGTTTCGCTCTGCCTTGGTGGATCTGCTCGGGGATCAGGTCGGGTTACCGGACGGTTTAGTCGGTCTCGCGAGTCAGCCGCAGTTTGGGGATTACCAATCCAATGCCTGTTTAGTGCTTGGGAAAGCGACAAAGCAGAACCCCCGCCACCTGGCCCAGGCCCTCGTGACTAAGCTCAACCTGGACGATATTTGTCAGGAACCGGAAATTGCCGGGCCAGGGTTTATTAACTTACGCCTATTGCCGAGTTACATCGCCACAACCCTGAAGGCCAAATTGGGAGATACCCGGCTCGGAATTGCGCCAACGGAAACTCCCTTGCGGGTGGTGGTGGATTTTTCCAGTCCGAATATTGCCAAGGAGATGCACGTCGGCCATTTGCGCTCCACGATCATTGGCGATGCCATTGCTCGGATTTTGGCATTTCAGGGCCATGATGTACTCCGGCTGAACCATGTTGGCGATTGGGGGACTCAGTTTGGGATGTTGATTACGCATCTGCGCACCGCCTACCCTGAAGCTTTAACCCAGGCCGATGCCTTGGATCTGGGGGACTTGGTCAGCTTTTATAAACAGGCCAAACAACGGTTTGATCGTGACCCCGCCTTTCAAACGGCCTCGCGGGAAGAAGTGGTGAAATTACAGCAGGGAGATCCGGAGAGTCGCCAGGCCTGGGAGTTGTTATGTCAGCAATCCCGGCGGGAATTTCAAAAAATTTATGACCTGCTGGATATTCACTTAACCGAGCGGGGGGAGTCGTTTTATAACCCGTTGTTGCCGGCAGTGGTGAGTGATCTCAAAGCCTTGGGATTGCTGGTGGAAGATCAAGGGGCCCAGTGCGTTTTCCTGGAGGGATTTACTAACAAGGAGGGCGAGCCGCAACCCTTAATTATTCAAAAATCCGATGGCGGTTTTAACTATGCCACCACCGATTTAGCGGCCATTCGCTACCGGATCAGCCAAGACCAGGCCCAGTGGTTAATTTATGTCACAGATGCCGGCCAGTCCACCCATTTTGCCCAAGTGTTTCAAGTGGCGCGGCGAGCAGGCTGGCTTCCCGAGACAGTAAAAGTTGAGCATGTTCCCTTTGGCCTGGTTTTGGGAGCAGAGGGCAAACGCCTGAAAACCCGGGCTGGAGATACGATTCGCCTCCAGGAACTTCTCGATGAAGCCATCCACCGGGCCCAGGCCGATTTACTCACCCGTTTAGCCGAAGAAGGACGGCAGGAATCTTCAGAATTTATTGCCGAAGTCGCCCAGGCCGTGGGACTAGGTGCTGTCAAATATGCTGACCTCAGCCAGAACCGCAACAGTAACTATGTCTTTAGCTTTGACAAAATGCTCTCGCTCCAGGGCAATACCGCACCCTATCTGATCTATGCCTATGTCCGGATTCAGGGGATTAGCCGCAAGGGGAACATTAATCTAGAGCAACTTCAGACGGATTTTACGTTTAACTTTGAGGATGAAACAGAACTGGGCCTGGCCAAGCATTTGTTGCAATTTGGTGACCTGTTGGCCCTGGTAGCCGCTGAACTATTACCGAATCGTCTGTGCCAATATTTGTTTGAATTAAGCCAGAAATTCAATCAGTTTTACGATCGCTGCCCAGTCTTAAATTCCCCAGAACCTCAACGAACCTCTCGCCTAGCCCTGTGTCAACTCACCGCAGAAAGTCTGTGCTTGGGCTTGCGTTTATTAGGCCTGAAAACCTTGGAACGGATGTAATCTGCCCTCAATTGCCCTGTGTCAGTTGGCCAGCATAGAAATACGAGCAATTAAAATATTTAATGCAGGTCAGCTACAGAACTAAAGAGACTAGGCTATACTTCTGAAAGCTAAATTCTTGCGAACTCCTCTCTGAGCAAAATTTGGCTTTAGGCTGATGTAGATTGTATGGTTAGCTATGTTTATTCCTGTTGTTCTGGCCCAGGCCACGCCGAACTTACCCCCACAGCAAATCCCTAGCCTCGAACGACAACAATTTCCAGCCCCCCGCTTAGGCTCCCCGCAGCCAACGTCCCCCAATCCGTCAACCGGGGCCTTAATTAAGATTCCGGCAACAACCGCAAATACCTTTACCCCGATCATTAACACACCCTCGGTCAGCCCAATTCCCCCAACTCCGGCTCAGCCCCTCATCCCTATTACCCCTGTCCCCAACTTCCCAGTTCCAACCGCTCCAGCCACCACGATCCCCAACGGGATTGCCTTTATTCCGCAACAGGTGCGGCCCCTACCCGGTCGATTAGATGATGTCCCAGTGTTTAACAGCAATAGCCCGGAAATGGTGCGGGGTGAAGGGATTTTACTATCGACATTTCCCGGACAAGGGAAAGCCCAACCCGCTGCCCATTTAAACTACCCTCTCCAAGGCCGCTTCGATGTCTTTGCCCATCACGTCACCCAATCGAATTCTGCGGCCTACGTTCCCTCCCTATATCTTGGGCTGTTAGCTAGCAATCCCAGCAATCGCACCGTTGTTGTCCGTTTTCTCCAGGCCGCCAGTTTCTTAAGTACGCCCGATGCGCCGTTTCGGACTCTACCCACTATTGCCGATAATCCCACCGGCTATGTCTTTTCAGGGCCGGGCAGTCGGGCGATGAATCAAATCCTACGGGGCGTGCGGCAAACCTTTTGGCCAACTGAGGTGATGATTCCACCGGGTGAAAGTCGGATGCTGGCCAACCTGATATTACCCCTACCCAGAAGTAATCCCCGCGCTGCGGCCTGGCGAGCCCAACAGGAATTTATGTTGACCCCAGATGGGGGAGTTGCGCCGAAAACACCATTGGTTCCCGATACTAACCCCTTTGGTTCCGTGGCATCTTCCAACGGGCGAACCACCTTAATGTATTTGGACAGTGATGGACCGCTCTATTTGGCCCATATGGCCATGTATGCCCGCACTAATCCCGATGGTACCGAACGCCCGCCCGCCTTAGAAGAGTGGTTAGGGATGCTGCACTATGGCCGCCTGGTCACGCCACGGGATATTGCCCCCAGCCCCCCGGATCAGGTCTATGCTCAACGTTATTACTATGGGCGGGTCGCAGGAGTTAGCCGCGGTTCTCAATGGGCAGCTCGCTTAACCGATCCCGGCCACGACCATCTCAATATTCCCAGCCGCGGCCAGGCCATTTCCTACGGGATTAGTACACTCCAACGCGGCACCCTCGGCACCGGTCAAGTTCAAAGTGCGCCTATGCTCGTGCGTTACCCCGACACCGCCTATTTTGCCCACGGGAACTATGGGGTGCATTACAGCATGACCATTCCGTTGCACAATCCCACGCGCCAAACACAGGCGGTTAACCTAACGCTGCAAACCCCTCTAAAAGACGATAACAACCCCAATGGCCTGCAGTTCATGAATCCCCCAGCACCGCAAGTTTTTTTCCGGGGCACAGTGCGGGTCAGCTATTTGAATGAGTTTGGGCAGGAGCAAGTTCGCTATGTTCATTTAGTTCAGCGGCGCGGGCAACTGGGTGATTCCTTAGCAGTGATTAACCTCCGGCCGGGGGAACGGCGAGCAGCCCAAGTTGACTTCCTCTATCCACCGGATGCCACCCCACCGCAAGTTCTGACCATTAACACTCTCACGGCCTTAAACTATGACAACACGGCCGAAGTCCCGCCGCCACTGACCTCTCTTGTTGCAGCCCCGCAATCACCCTAGCTCTCTATGCAAACTCGGCAAATTTTCATTGGTGATGTGCATGGTCATTACTTAGGACTGAATAACCTCTTAGATACCATTGCCCCCAGCCAGGCCGATGAGTTGTATTTTCTCGGGGATTTGGTTGATCGCGGCCCCAATAGCTCCTCCGTTGTCGAGTTGGTTAAAAGTCACGGCTATGCCTGTATTCTTGGCAACCACGAAGAGATGATGCTCGGGGCTTTAGCGCAGGCCAGTGATCCCAGTAACCTTTTGGCCTGGTCATCCTGTGGCGGCGAGGAAACCCTGAGTAGTTATCGCAGTAATACCCAATTGGAAGAACACCTGGCCTGGATGGCGAGCTTGCCCCTGTATCTGGATTTAGGTGAGGTCTGGCTGGTTCATGCGGGCGTGGATCCGAATTTACCCCTGGATTTACAGAGCCACTATCAGTTTTGCTGGGTGCGGCGGGAATTTCACAGTAGTCCTGTACCTTATTTCCCCGACAAGCTGATTGTTGCTGGTCATACTATTACCTTTACTCTGCCTGGCATTGCCCCAGGCCAAGTCGCAGCGGGGGCCGGTTGGCTGGATATTGACACCGGTGCCTACCATCGACGCAGTGGTTGGTTAACAGCCCTAGATTGGACAGAGCAGATCATTTACCAATGTCATGTCTTTAGTGGCGAAACCCGGTCAATGCCGTTGCGGGAAATCATTGCCCCAATCGATATGGATGCCATGGGTTATCGCTAAGATCTAACAAGGGATCAAATGCTATGGCAAGCTATTAAAATCCAGAGATAAATTAAAATTGTGCTATGGTAACTATAAAAATAAACAAATTCTTAACTTTTCATAAAGTTTTACATGTTCCTCAATGCTTAAGGATTTAACGGCAGATTTTGCTCAGCTTTTGGCTCTGCATACAGATGATTTGATCTGCGTGCATGAACCCGATGGCATGTATTTGTACCTAACACCCTCCTGTCGAGATCTTTTGGGATATGAGCCGGAAGAGCTAATTGGCAGCACCCCCTATTTTCTCTTTCATCCAGATGATATTGAAGCGATTCGCTCCGGCCCCCATGCCCTGACCCTCGAAGGCATAACCAATGTGAGCATCACTTACCGGATGCGGAAAAAGTCTGGGGGTTACATCTGGTTGGAAACCTTAAGTCGCCCAATCTTAGATGAAGCGGGAAATATCCTGTTAATTGTCACCACTTCGCGGGATGTCACCCAACGTCGTCTAATCGAAAAGCAACTGAGTGCTAACGAAGAACTCCTCGAAACATTTTTTACGCAATCCCTCGATGCCTGTTTCTTTAAACTCTTACCCAGGCCCCTGAATTGGCAAGACGAAGAAGATCGGGATGCAGTTATCGAGTATGCTCTGTTTAACTTAAGAGTGATCAAAGTCAATAACGCCACCTGTAGCATGTTCCGGGCTGGGCGCGATCAGTTGATGGGATTGAGTTTCGGGGACTTTTTTCGCCACGATCTCGATATTGGCCGACGACTGTTAAAAGCTCTTTTTGATTTTGGTAAATTTCAAACTGAATTACGGGTGCAACGCCTAGACGAGACTTGGATTTGGGTCGATTGTAACTTTGTTTGTCTTTATGACGAACGCGGCTGGATTCGGGGGTGCTTTGATGTCAAAAAAGACATTACCGAACGCAAGGGGTCACATCTCCAACTCGAACAGGCCTATGCCACCATTACCAATATTTTAGAAAGCACCACGGACGGTTTTTTCAGTGTTGATCCTGATTGGAGCATTACCTACATTAACCACAGCTTTGAGAAAAATCTTGGGGTTAAGCGGGAAGACCTTTTGGGCAAAAACTTCTGGGAAATGTTCAGCGATACCCAAGATACTGTGTTTGAGTCTAAGTACCGCCAAGCCAGAACCGAGCAAGTTCCAGTTGAGTTTGAAGAGTATTATCCGGGGACAAAGCGTTGGTATTCAGTCCGGGCTTACCCCTCTGAAAAAGGGCTGTCGATTTATTTCCAGGACATTACCGAGAAACACCTAGCTGAACAACAAATTGCCGATATTAATGCCAAACTGACCACGGTTTTAGAAAGTACGACCGATGGCTTTTTCTCCTTAAGTTCAGATTGGGTGATTACCTACTGCAATTCAAAATTTCTGGATACCTTTGGCCTGGTGAAAGAACAGGTGATTCATCATAATCTTTGGGAATTATTTCCGGATGCCTTAGACTCTCCCTTTGCAGTTGGGTTAGAACGGGCCTTGACGGCAAACATCCCCATAGAACTGGAAGAATTTTATCCTGGCCTGGGTCGCTGGTTTTATGTCAAGGCTTATCCTGTTGAACCCGGCCTGGCCATTTACTTTCAAGATGTCACCAAGCGGCGAATTGCGGAAGCGCGCTTAGCGGAAGTGAATCAGGAATTAAGTACGGTTCTGGAAAGTACCACCGATGCTTTTATTTCAGTGGATCAGGCAGACAAACTCACCTACGTCAACCGCAACTTTGAACAACGAACAGGCCTGGCCCGGATGCAATTGTTGGGACAAACACTTTGGGAGGTATTTCCCGATTTACAACAGACGAGTTTTTTCACGGCCACAGATCGGGCCCATCAATTAAAAACGTCCCAGGAAACGGAATTCTTTTGTCCCTATACCCAAACCTGGTTCTTTGCCCACATTTATCCAACTCCCGGTGGCCTTTCCGTGTATTTGCAAGATGTCACAGCACGGAAAAAAATTGAAACTGAACGCCAGCGCCGTAGCGACCTGACTGAACTGTTGTTACGGTTGACGATTAAAGTTCGGGAATCCCTGGAAATTACAGAAATTCTCCAAACCACAGTGGATGGGGTTCGCCATTTTCTTGATGTCAATCGGGTGATTATCTACCAATTTGCTCCGGATTGGTCAGGCAAGGTCATGGTTGAAGCGGTAGATCATCCTGACTATGCCATTCTCGGCCGGGTGATCTATGACCCCTGTTTTGGTGCTTCCCAAGTTGGCCCCTATCGCCTGGGGCGGATTTCTCAGGTGGAAAATATTTACCAGTCGGACATTAATCCCTGCTATATCGAATTTTTAGCGCAGTTCCAAGTCCAGGCCAATCTGGTCGTCCCAATCATTAACCAAGATCAACTCCTGGGCCTGTTGATTGCGCAACATTGTCAAACCCCCCGGGCCTGGCAGGTGGATGAAGTGCATCTCCTCCAACAGTTGGCGGCGCAAGTGGGCATTGCGGTGAATCGGGCAAAGTTAGTCAATCAACTCCGGGATCAAGAAGCACGTTATCGGGCCATTGTGGAAGATCAGACGGAGTTAATTTACCGCTGTAGCCCGGATGGTCTCCTAACATTTGCCAACGGTGCATTTTGCCGCTACCTCAACTATGGTCAAAATCAAACGCCCCCGGAGCTGGGTAGAGATCCGTTTTCTGACCACGAAGACCTCTGCGCGCTCTATGAACCGGTGCATCATCCCTTTGATGAGGTGGAAACGGCTCGCTTTCAACAATTGATGGCCTCTCTAACCCAAGAATCCCCGGTAGCTACGATTGAATGCTATTTGGATGTCTCTGATGGTACCCAGGCCTGGTACGAATGGACGATTCGGGCCCTCTACGACAGCAATGATCAACTGCGGGAATATCAGTGCCTTGGGCGAGAAGTGACGCGCCGGAAAAAAATTGAATTTCAACTAATCCACGATGCCCTCTATGACCCGTTAACCGGGTTGCCTAACCGCGTTTTGCTCACGGAGCGGCTCAACCAGGCCTGGAACCGCTATCAACGCCATCCGGAACGCCCCTTTGTGTTGTTGTTTATCGATGTCGATCGGTTTAAGCGCGTCAATGACAGTTTGGGGCATCAGGCCGGCGATCAGGTGTTAATGACCATGGCGGAACGCTTGCGAACAATTCTTCGGACAACGGATACCTTGGCCCGCTTGAGTGGCGATGAATTTGTCTTACTAGCTGAGGAAATGGAGCGGGGGGTAGATTTAGATCGCTTAATTCAGCGCCTCCAAGAAACTGCGGCCCTGCCCGTAACCGTGAATGAGAACGTGATCAATCTCAGCTTAAGCATTGGTGTGGCCTGGAGTTCAGAAGCCTACCATCAACCGGATGAACTCCTGCGGGATGCGGATATTGCCATGTACCAGGCCAAGCGGCGCGGTCGGCATCAAGCCCTCACGTTCACCCCAGAAATGCACCTTGAGGCCCAATTCACCCTCAGCCTGGAAAGTGAACTTCGGACTGCCTTGGCAACTGCCAGCAATACCCCAAATTCAGCTGCCGATGGTTTAGATCTCCAGGTGTTCTATCAACCCATCGTCAAACTAGAAAACCGCAAAGTAATTGGCCTGGAGGCCCTGTGTCGTTGGTTTCATCCGGGGCGGGGGGTGATTTCTCCGAGTGAGTTTATCCCTCTTGCCGAAGAAACTGGCTTGATTCTCCCCTTGGGGCAATGGGTCTTAGAAACGGCGGCGGCCCACTTTAGCCAGTGGTTGAAGCACTTGGGGCCTGGATCAATGCCAAAACTCAGCGTTAACTTAGCCCCACAACAATTTCTCCAGCGTAATTTAGTCAGTGATGTCGCCAATGTCCTAGCAAGTCATGCTCTACCACCGCAATACCTACATCTGGAAATTACCGAAACCGCCATGATGACAAGCCTAGATGTGGTTGTCCGGGTGGCTCAGCAACTCCAAGATTTGGGTGTATTTTTGAACATTGATGACTTTGGGACAGGCTACTCATCCCTCAGCCGCCTCCATCAACTCCCGATCCAGGCCTTGAAAATTGACCGTTCCTTTGTCAGCCGCCTCGATCCCAGCCTGCAATCCCTTTGGGGTCACAATGAGTCAAACAGTCAACAATCCAGTGCTGATATTATCCAGGCCATGATTAGCCTTGGGCAGAGTTTACAAATGGATGTGATTGCTGAAGGGGTGGAAACGGAACATCAGGCTCAGGCTTTGCAAGCTTTAGGCTGTAACTATGCCCAGGGTTATCTATTCCATGCCCCCCTGAATCGGCAACAAACTGAAGCTCTTTTAATGAGTCAAGCTAGGTTGTGTTGACATTTAACGCATGCAAATAAGGGCAGGGGCAAAAGATATAGTAATTACAAATAAGACTTAGAGATCTCGATTGGCGTAGTCTCGAATCATGTCATCAATCGTGGTATCTGGCGGTGCATACTGTCTCCGTTTTTTCAGAGCAGCAAAATCGTGCTCTATCTTGTTATAGACCAACAGTCGTGCGAAGCAGTCGGGAGAGTATTTGGGAAGGAACTGAACCCGGTGGGCGCACTGATGGGCAATGTCTCGAATCACATTTTTTCGGTGAATCGGGGCATTATCTAAAATTAAGACGGAGGGGACTTCTAGGGTCAGTAATACCCACTCAGATAAGCCATTTCTCAAAACACACTAGACCTCTTGCATAAATCTAAGAGGAGGAGAGTTTAAGCTCAAAATTATGG
>VFQU01000626.1_pt1 | contig 28637 bp, 22 predicted proteins | sample 3512311 | NCBI WGS metagenome assembly VFQU01 (sample SAMN10412377, study PRJNA504923) | tailings metagenome | isolation source: Relicate 3 Philex TSF3 active mining site | place: Philippines: Tuba, Benguet | collected 2017-08-29
CGTTCAAACTCCCAAATCACCCACACAACCGTCAATTGCCGCACTAAAAACACGGATAAAAAGTAGCGTGCAAAATCGGTAGGAGAAAGTCCAAAATTGCTTTGCTGAGCAGCTTGTATCCACACTCCCATCAAAATAATGGGCAATGATCCTGAAAGCACCCACAGAATTAACTCTGCTCGATATTCCACCATATAGGCGTAATACACCAGCAGCAAGGTTTTGAACACACGAAAGAACCGTTTCATTGGCAATTGAGTTTTTTCTGACTATCGCCCATTATCGCAGTCAGAACATCCCTCAATGGGATCGAGTCAGAATTTGCAGATGCAGAACGGGAAGGCAGACTCGTTATCCCGTCCGCGCCTGAATTAACTCGCCTCCGATTTCAACAATCGATCGAGCAATGAAGCTGGACGCTGAGCATACTGCCACGCAAACGCATGACGAAACGCTGCATCCTGACAAGCCTGCAACTCTTCAAACCCAATCACATCCTGTGTCAGAAGCGTTTCATACTCAAAAGGCAACCGCACATCATTCAGCCCCGCATTATCTGTACAGATCGCAATATCAACGCCTGCGTCAAAGCATTGATCAAACACCTGTTTGAGTTGGCGAATCTCCTGAAGCGTTCCCGTTTTCAGATAAGTCGTCGGACAAACCTCCAAACATTGCTTCCGTTGCGCGACTTCTTTCAACAGATGCGGATACCGAAGCGGAATCTGAATCCCGTGCCCGATGCGATTCAAAAATGGCAGCAATTCCGGATAATGTCCTTCCGTTTCATACAAATGGCAAGTCGCTTTGATATTGAGCGATCGAGCATATTCAAACAACTCGATAAACTCTTCCATTCGCTCCCCATAGTAGGCATCACCGCCTGCCAAATCGATCGCGCAAATATTCTCCGGCATCTGCGCCGCCAAATCTACGATCGCTCGATTCACCTCATACGGCAGCTTCGAGTGCATACACAGGATTTGACTACTGACGATCGGATACTCTTTCAATCGACTCGATCGCCCCACAATCTGAGCGATTTCAGTCATTTGCTCAATCCGACGCGATTGATCCAAATTCGGATTCGTTCGCAAATAAGGCGTATAGCGAAGCTCCAAATACGCCAAATTCTCGAAAATATAAGCTCCGCGCATCAAACGATAAATGAAATAGGGCAACGCTTCCGCCGTTTGCACCCCTTCCACGATCGTATGCAATTCCAAGTACTCATCCAAGGTATTGCGAGGTCGAGTATAAAAATCCTCAAACTCCGGATAATCGGAAAACCGTTCAATTAAATCTGATTCACTTCGTTCTAAATAACGCCAGAGAATCCGAGGCACAACCGATCCACCCAAGTGACGATGCAATTCTGCGTATAAAGCCACAAGCACCTCTTCATATGATTCTGATGATTTGTTCTCTATTCTGACGTGTTCTTTTAAACTTGTCTGGGTCTTTGCAATACCAAAATCCAAACTTCATTACGACACTCGGTAAAACTCGGAACGCCCCTTCGCCTTATACAATTGAGAGACACTGTAAACTTCGATTAATCCCCGTAAGGAAACAACAATGGATTTGGTTGCACTCCAAGGCGTTTTAGATAATCTGTCATTTGCTGTGTTATTCGCCACAATGCTGATCTATTGGGTTGGTGCAGCCTTTCCCCAGGTGCCTTACGCATCGACTCTGGGGACGGCAGGAATGGCGATCGCCAATCTCTCCACGGCTGCACTCCTTGCTGCTCGCTGGATCGAAGCAGGCTATTTCCCTCTCAGCAATCTTTACGAATCGCTCTTTTTCCTGGTCTGGGGCATTACCACAATGCACTTGATCGCTGAAAATATGAGCAAAAGCAATCTCGTCGGCATTGTCACAGCGCCCGTTGCAATGGCAATCACGGCTTTTGCCGCTCTGACGCTACCCGATACGATGCAGGCTTCTGCGCCATTGGTTCCTGCCTTGAAATCCAATTGGCTGATGATGCATGTCAGCGTCATGATGCTCAGTTATGCGACTTTGATGGTGGGATCGCTTTTGGCGATCGCGTTTTTAGTCGTCACTCGCGGACAGAATATCGAACTTCGAGGCAGTTCTGTCGGAACAGGTAGTTACCGCGAAAAATCCTATCAACTTCACCGCTCTGAAGAGGTGAGTGTCAATTCAGGTGGAACTGCAGTTTTAGAGAAGACCACCCTTTCTCCGCAACGTCTAACTCTTGCAGATACCTTGGACAATATTAGCTACCGCGTGATTGGACTTGGCTTTCCGCTGTTGACGATTGGCATTATTGCAGGAGGCGTTTGGGCGAATGAGGCTTGGGGTTCTTATTGGAGTTGGGATCCCAAAGAAACGTGGGCATTGATCACGTGGCTAGTTTTTGCGGCTTATCTGCATGCGCGCATCACCAAAGGCTGGCAAGGTCGTCGTCCTGCTATCCTTGCCGCAGTAGGATTTGTCGTGGTTTGGGTCTGTTATTTAGGGGTGAATCTTTTGGGTAAAGGACTCCATAGCTACGGATGGTTCTTATAATGCACAAGAGAACGCGATCGACGAGGATTGAGAATGGATAACGGATTTACCCCAATGAATGATGATGAAGTCTTGTTCGTCGATCGCGGTCGCGTGTTGATGACCAATCCGACGTTCAAGGTGAGTGAATTCCTTGACCAGTTGGCGCAAGCGGTCAGCGATCGAGAAGGGGAATGGACAGAAGATAACGAAGCCTGGTTTGAGGATGGTTTAGAGTGTGAAGCACTGCGCTTCAATTCAGGCACAGGCTGGCAACGTGGCAGAGTCAGAATTCGCTTAGAATTTGCGCCGTTGCGACCGCAGGAACGCTTACCAGAGCGATCTTCTGCCCGCCAACCAGATGTGATTCAGCCAGAACCGCTCACGGATCGTTTGCGTCCGCGCAACATCGACGACATTTACTCTAACGACGACTATTAATGTCATATGGTTTGGGTTTTACGCGCTCACGATCGTAGCCTCCCCTTTCATTGCGGTCGGCAAAATTGCTAACACTGCCGGAGCTAAAGGCTTCAAATCTGCCAAACGGTTAGAAGATGCTTGCAAAACGATGACTGCAATATCGAATGCTGGCAGGTTTTGTTGGAACGCTAGGTTACGATCGACCGTAAGGAAAACATCGAACTCTAATGCTGCAAGTTCAAGCAGTTGCCCGTCTTTGATTCCTGCCCATCCCATTTGCGGAACAGTTTTCACGTCATAGTCAGAGAACTCTCTTGCCAGCCTACGATCGATACACTCGTCCAACAAGAGGTTCATGCTAAGCGACCATCCTGACAATTTGTTTCTCTGCCTCTTCTAGTAAGGCAATGACCTGTTCTCTACTGACCGTTGGAAATCCGTCTAGAAAATCATCGATCGATTCTCCTGCTTTTAGGTAATCCAAAAGAGTCTGCACAGGAACTCTAGTGCCTACAAAAACTGGCGTTCCGCCCATAATTTCAGGAGATGAACTAATTACTGAAGAGTGTTTTGACATGAGTTTCAAAGTTTGAATAAATTTCGCTTTTATCGCTTCTAGTAGAGTCATATCGGCTGAGTTTTGATCTCTCCCAATATTGTGCATTTCATCACTTCATCACTTCTCGTCCTATCATAATTGGACTACGGTTCACTTGAATTGACTTCTTGCTACCATGGCGAGTTCTTGGACACCTCTCCACGCCAAAATTCATCGCACTCTTCGTAGCCGATCGCTACTTCCAAAACACGAATCGATTCTAATTGCGCTCTCCGGGGGGCAGGATTCTCTCTGTCTCGCTCAACTTCTAATCGATTTACGCGATCGTTGGAATTGGCATCTCGCGATTGCTCATTGTGATCATCGCTGGCGCGCCGACTCCCAAGCCAATGCTGATCACGTCGCGACTCTCGCCCAAGCCTGGAATCTCCCCTTCTACCTCAAAACTGCTAATTCTCCTCCCCACAGCGAAGCCGCCGCAAGAGAATGGCGATACGCTCAACTGCAATCGATTCAAGGATTTCACACCATTGTCACCGGACACACTGCCAGCGATCGCGCTGAAACCCTTTTATTCAATCTGATCCGAGGCAGTGGCGCAGATGGGTTAAGCTCACTCAATTGGACACGTCAACTGACTCCAACAGTCAAGCTGGTACGACCCTTGCTCGAAATCATGCGATCGCAGACCGCCGAATTTTGCCGCGATCGCAACCTTTCCATCTGGCAAGACAGCACAAACAATGATCTAGCCTATGCGCGCAACCGCATTCGCCAAGAGTTGCTTCCTTCCCTAAAGCAAAATTTCAATGCCCAGGTAGAATCCCATCTCGCCCAAACGATGGAACTCTTATCCGCCGAAGTGGAATATTTAGAAACAGTCGCTTCAGAATTCTATGAAACCGCGATCGCCACAACTTCTCAAAGTCTCGATCGCAACATTCTTCGTAAAATTCCCCTTGCCATTCAACGTCGAGTCATTCGCCAATTTCTGATGCGATCGCTCAATTTCAACCCAAACTTCGAGCAAGTCGAGAAATGCGTGGGATTGATCACGGCTCCGAATCGATCACGAACCGATCCGTTCATCGGAAAAACGATCGCAGAAGTCAACGCAGATCAGATTCAACTCAAGTCCCTCGACTAACCTCACTCAAAGAATTCCAAGCTCAGAGTGACGAAATTCTCACCACTCTTTAAAGTCCTCTAAGTTTTGGAATCGAGGGAGATTTAACTCCCTCCAATCGAAGCAAGAAACATCGATTAAGCCATCGCAAATTCCGGCTTTCGAGTCAATTCTGTAATCGCCCGCTTCATGTCTTCGATCGCAGAGTGCTGTCCACCTGACTGTGCAATCACTTCCAGATGTTGACGCATTGTTGTAATCGAATCCTGAATCGGTTGCAGCATTTCTTGATACAGGGCAACTCGTCCTGCCAGTTCTGCTGCTGAAACTCGCTGAGATTGCAATGCTTCCTCAAGTTGCTTCAACTCATTCCGCTTTGCTTCTTGCTCACCCGATTGTGAATTCACGTAATCCTGAGCCTGTTGAATCGCAGATTCAATCTCTCGAATTCTTGCCTCAACTTGTTGCAACTCTTCCGACTGCTTTTGACGTTGAGTTTCAATCTGAGCAAATACGACTGACAAATCCAATTCGCTGTCTTGATCCGACTCCGCCCCACCTCGACGAATCAGAACGGATTTATGCTGACGAAGTTGCAATTCTTTCTCTCTCAAACTCCGGCGCTGACCAACCAAGGTCTGATTGAGAAATTCGTAAGCATCCTGCTCATCCGTCAATTCGTTTTCGAGACTCATGCGATCGAACTCACTCGCCTGAGCAATTCTATTTTTAAGTTCTTGAATCTCTTTCTCTTTCAAGCGAAGTTCTTCTTCTTGCCCATGTACAAATTGAGAAGACTGGTCAAACTCGCCCTGTAAGCTCTGGACAATTGATTTAAGTTCCTCGATCGGCAAATTCTCCAGTTCTTGAATATCAACCTGTACCTCTCCACCTCCACCTGCGATCGCGGTTTGCAGATGTTGATGTAACTCAGAATGATATTGAATCTGTGCAGTCAGCGATTGTGCAATTTCTTGCTGGCTCTTTAAGACCGACTGCTGCGACTTGATCTCAATTTTGGCATTTTCGAGCGACTCTTGTGCTTGGTTCCAAATATGCCACTGCTCAGCAACGTAATCTGCTTTCTGACCGACTTCTTGGCGCATTTGCTCGGTTAACTGCCGTTGTTCTTCTAGTATTTGCCAATGATGGCTGAGCAGATTTTGCTGGTAGTCTACGAGTTCATTGCACTGCCGAACCGTTTCGGGAAGAGTTGCTGATTCAGTGAAGCGATCAAGCATGTGACACAGTTCTTGCGCCTTCGCCTCATCTAATATACAAGCACCGAGTAATTCCTCTTTGCGTTCTTCTAGCTGTTGTCTTTGCCCTTGCAACTGCTCCCAAGCGCCAGCCATTTCTTGACGATTGCGTTCTAGCTCTTCTTGCTGACGCATCACCTCTTCACGAACAGCTTGAAACTCTTGGCGTTGTTGCTCCATTTGTTGGCATTCAATTTCCAACTGCTGCAACTCTTCTTGCCGAGCTTCCATTTCCATTTCGCGGCGAGTTAACTCCTGACTTTGATAAGTCAGCGACTCATTCCATTGCTCAATTTCCTCTTCTTTCGTGCGAATTTTTTCTTGCAGTCGCGAAAAAGTCTGCAAAATGTTCGCAATCGGGCGACCTGCTTCCTGAACGCGCTGTACCTGCTTGTTGCCCGTTAAATCAACCAGTAAAAGTGACCCAGGACTAAATTTATTCGCTTCTTCTGAGGGAATCACTTCTTCTGCGGTAATCGTGCTCCAATTCTGTTCACCTCGCTGACAAGCCAGTAACTTCAGTTCAGACTTGCCACCGCCCATGATTCCGCCTTTCTTCTGAATCACTTCTGCTAGATACAGCACAACTAAAAGCTCTCCTATTCGATGCCCAATGCTTCGCTTAATGTGCCCGAATTGTTTGCGTTCTACCCAACTCACTGAAAAAAACTATCATGCTACGAAATCTCACCTTGCGAAAAATCCGGTTCACCTGAGCATTAATAGATACAATGTGTGGACAATTCACGTAGCTCTCATTCTGGGGTCTCCGTGAATGCCGAATTGTCTCTATAGCACAACTCTATGCAAGGTCAACTCAGCGAAATTGACATTAGGAGTATCCTGCAACTGATCGAACTGGGTCAGCGCACAGGAGAATTGTTCGTTGAAGCGTACTCACCTTCTGGTGTCGTGCATCGTCGATCGCGCAATCACCCCTCTTGGTTTGTCTTTTTCCTGAATGGTCAAATTGTCTATGCAGGGGAAACCGAATCAGATCTGTCTCGCTTAAGAGATTACTTGCATCGGTATCGGGCTGAAACTACGATCGACCAAATTCCTGCTTCGTCGATCGCGACTTTCAATACGCCAGAATACGGCTGCTTGTGGGCGTTACTCGAAAATCATCTCGTGACACCCGCTCAAGGACGCAGCATTATTCAAGGCATGGTGCGTGAGACATTATTTGATCTGCTGAGTTTACATCAAGGCTCTTTTATTTTTGAGCTAGGAAACGCCCTGACTCCGCAGCTATTGACGATGGAAATTGCACCCTTGGCGAGAAATGCGTTGAAGCAAGTCCAAGAGTGGAAACAGCTTCATCCGTATTTACATACTCCCGACCAATGTCCCATCATTGTCGATCGAGAGCAGTTATCCGCAGCTTTACCGAAAGCCACTTATCAACTGCTCGATCGCTATACCGATGGACAAACCTCAATTCGGCAGATCGCGCGTTATTTAAACCGTGATATTTCTGCTGTCGCGAGGGCAATCTATCCGTATGTTCAGCGCGGTTGGCTACAACTCAACGCCGTTCATCCTTCGGTGCATTCTACTTCTCGCACTCCTTTAGAATTGGGACTCAATGCTAAGGCTCCAAAAGTCCTTTGTATTGATGACAGTTCAACTGTGTGCAAGGCAGTAGAATTAATGCTGGATCGCAATGGGTACGATGTCAGTACGATCGAGAATCCACTGACTGCACTGAGTCTTGTCTTTCAAATTAAACCGGATTTGATCCTCTGCGATATTGCGATGCCAGAACTCGATGGCTACGAACTTTGTGCCATGTTGCGACAATCCACAGCATTTCGGCAGACTCCAATTTTGATGCTGACTGGGAAAGATGGATTCATCGATCGTGTCCGAGCACGCATGGTTGGAGCTACAGACTATTTAACGAAACCTTTTGGAGAGCATGAGATTTTGATGTTATTAGAAAAATATGTTGGGGTTGGACATCCTGAAATCCTGACAACCACACAGCAAGTTTTAGATGCGTTAGAGGCGGAATTAAATTTAAATGCCTCGTAAAAATACTTGATTTTTGAATGGTATCAGATTAATTCAGTATTTGCGGGTACTTTGTTAGTAATGATTCAAGGTCAACAGGGGCGAGTTTCTCCCGTCATCGGTTTAGCCAAGCTCACAGGTAGGGGGTTATGAGTACAGTTTTAGTCGTGGAAGATAGTGTCACCCAAAGAGAGATGATCACTGATCTGCTCAAGGGAAGTGGCATTGAGGTGACGATCGCGACCGATGGCGTTGAAGCCTTGGAACACATTCAAGGGCATTGTCCTGATCTTGTGGTTTTGGATATTGTCATGCCTCGAATGAATGGCTATGAGGTTTGCCGTCGGCTCAAAGCCGATCCCAAAACTCAGAAAGTGCCAGTCGTGATGTGTTCGTCCAAAGGAGAAGAGTTCGATCGCTATTGGGGCATGAAGCAGGGGGCAGATGCCTATATTGCTAAACCCTTTCAGCCCACTGAACTCGTCGGTACAGTCAAACAATTGTTGCGCGGTTAGGAACAGTCGTAATGGTGGGAAGTCCAGATTTCTTAACAGGAAGAGGGCAGGATCAAGCGCCCGAATTTCAGGAGTTAGAAAGCCCCGAAGGTGAGTTGCATTTGCGATTTTACACACCCTCTGGAGCTGAGTTTGCGTTACCTGCCACTGGAATTCGAGAAGTCCTTTCTCCATCCCCAGACCGGATTACGCCTGTTCCAAACGTTTCGCCGCTTCTGCTTGGCACACTCAATGTTCGAGGGCGTGTCGTTTGGGTGGCAGATTTGGGTCAATTCTTGGGCGATGCGGCTTCCCTCAACACCGATCGCCCAGAGATTTCGGTGATTGCGATTGAAGATCAAGACATTATGTTAGGGCTAGCGGTTGATCGGATTCTAGGAATGGAATGGCTCGATATCGAGAATGTCCAAGCGACGACGGCGGCTCCCGATAGTGTTGCACCCTTCTTGCGCGGAGAGTGGGTACTCGGTCAAGATGGGAGCCAATGTTTGCGCCTGCTCGATCAGGTGGCGATTTTGCGATCAGCGAGGTGGGCAGCATGAAACAATGCCTAATTGATTCTTCACATTATTCAGATCAATTTGTAGATTCTGTAAAGGAACAGGGGAACTATTTTGCAAAGGAAAGTTCCCTGAACGGTAAAGATTTATTTGCTGAGGGGGGAGGCGAAAACTTGAAATTTTTTTCGGTACATTTCGCCATACTAGGTCGCAGCATGTATTATTCTCACTTTACCCTAACTGCTCCTATTTTCAAATCCCGTTTTCAGAGCAGCACGTACTTGCAGGAGGAGGCATATGGCACGAGGAAATGAATTCGCTCAAGAATATCAGCAGGCAGAGCGCGCCTATATGCAGGGCAAGTATGAGGAAGCGGCTGGCATCGTCGATCGCTTAGTTGATAATTATCCTCAAGATCCTAGTGCTCGACTCTTACGGGGTCACATCTACTGCTATGGCTTACAAAAGTATGATGTGGCGCAAGAGCAATACCAGTCTGTTCTCGATCTCACCTCTGATCCAGAATTTGTTGATTACGCGAATAGTGGTCTGGCTTATGCGGGTCAATTTTCAGATAGCTCTGCCGATAGCTTTGCAGATACCAGTCTAGAAACAGATTATTCAGGATTTGACGAATCTGCTTATCTATCACAAGAATCTGCAAATTCACTGGATGACTTCGCATTCGATGACGATTTCAAAGCAACTACAGAAGAATCGTCGTCTTTTGGAAATCCCTTTGGCGCACAGCACAACGGTGATGGTTCAAAAGTTGGAGCTTCGATCGGGTTAGATGATCCGTTTGCAGTTTCAGCTTCATCGGATGCGCCGTTCTCAATGCAGGACGAATCCGTAGTGAGCCAAGACTTCTCGAATGCACTGGATGATTTTGATCAAGTCTTTGCCTCAGATGATGAGCCTTCGCACGGCAGCATGTCTACAGTTTCAACTGATCCAGGCATGTCCCAGGGAGACATGGCTGTTCCAATCAGTCGCGTTACAAGTCGGGATACCAGTGAAGAAACCTTGTTTATGGCGGCTCCTGGCTTCTATGATGAGCAAGCTGCAGCTGCATTCGAGATGCCAACTGAGCAGAACAAATTTGCGCCGATCTACGATGAGCCGCAAAACGGCAGTCGAAATCATCCGGTCTCAACGCCAGGCAATCAAAGCAATGTTGATTTCCTAGACGATTTTGAAGACTTTGATGATCTGGGAAATCTTTCAGATTTTGATCTATCTGAGGATTCAGCCGGATTTACCAGTCCTTCGATTGGAAGTGCGTTTGGATTCAATTCAAATATGTCCGCTGCTTCGGACAGCGCTGAAGTTGATTTTGGGCAAGGTTCGGATTTTGCACCTTCTAATAGAGATGGTTCAGCCTTCCAGGATGATGAACTTTTCAGCATGTCCAGCACAACTGAACAGGTCCCAAGTTTTACGACTCAATTAGATGTTCCAAGTTCAGAACCGACTCCGACTGTTGAACAAGGTTGGTTAGCTCCACTTGAGAATGCTTCATTCGCAACTAAGCAGTTGATTGCTGCTGGAGCTGCTGGGATTGTCTCAGCAGTAGCGGTTGCAGTGGTTAGCTTTGTCGCTTCCAATCAGGCGGCTCAAAACAATAATGGAGCTGTTGTTTCTCAGCTGCGCACAACTGGGATTGTGATGGCTCTGGCGAGTGGTGTTTGCGGTGGTGGTGCAGCATTTGCGGTCGGTCAAATGACTGCTCGGCATATGAAGCGATCGACCGATGACCTCAAAGCCCAATTTGATTCAGTCTGTCAGGGCAATCTTCAAGCACGGGCTACTGTTTTTGCAGAAGATGAGCTTGGTCAACTCTCGACCAACTTTAACCAAATGACTCGTGTGATTCTGACTACGACCAGCGAGGCGCAACGTAAGGCAGAAGAACAAGAGCAAGCGAAAGAAGATTTACAGCGCCAGGTGATTCGCTTACTCGATGATGTAGAAGGTGCGGCTCGCGGTGATTTGACGGTACAAGCAGAGGTTACTGCTGACGTCCTTGGCGCGGTTGCTGACTCATTCAACTTAACCATTCAGAACCTGCGTGAAATCGTTCAACAGGTAAAACAAGCCGCACGTCAGGTCAGTAAGGGTTCCACGGAAAATGAGATGTTCGCTCGCAGTTTGTCTTCTGACGCATTGCGTCAAGCTGAAGAACTCGCGGTAACCCTGAACTCTGTACAGGTGATGACCAACTCAATTCAGCGTGTAGCAGAGAGCGCTCGTGAAGCCGAAGAAGTCGCAAGAACTGCGTCTTCGACTGCTTTGAAGGGCGGTGAAGCGGTAGAACGTACTGTGGCTGGTATTCTCGAAATTCGAGAAACAGTGGCAGAAACGACGCGTAAAGTTAAACGACTCGCGGAATCTTCGCAAGAGATTTCTAAGATTGTTGCCTTAATTTCGCAGATTGCGTCTCGAACCAATCTTCTTGCATTGAACGCCAGTATTGAGGCAGCAAGAGCAGGAGAAGCAGGACGAGGATTTGCAATCGTTGCAGATGAAGTTCGACAGTTAGCAGACCGAGCCGCAAAAGCGTCGAAAGAGATTGAACAAATCGTATTACAGATTCAAGGTGAAACTGGATCAGTAATGACCGCGATGGAAGAAGGAACTCAACAAGTTATCGAGGGAACCCGGCTCGCTGAACAAGCGAAGCGCTCACTCGAAGACATTATTCAAGTATCGAGCGTCATTGACACACTTGTGAGATCAATTACCGCCGATACGGTTGAGCAGACCGAAACTTCACGGAATGTCGCTCAAGTGATGCAATCCGTGGAATTGACTGCACAAGAGACTTCGCAAGAAGCTCAACGCGTGTCAGGGTCACTGCAAAACCTAGTAGGGGTTGCGCGTGACTTGCTAACGTCGGTAGAACGATTCCGGGTAGAAACTGTTGATCGGAAGTAAAAACGATTCTGCTCAATCATTTTTGTGCCAGATCGAATAACTTCCAGTACAGTAAAGCCAATTGTACGGAGTGTTCTCACCTTGGGGGAACGCCACCCCAACTGAGATGACTTTTTCATTCTCATTGGTCATTTTCATCCCAGAGGCTCAACCAGTCTCAACGGAGATTACTCATCTACAGAAAGGACAGTGTGATGCAGCCGGAACAACAGCAGCGAATCATGGGCTACTTTATTGAGGAGGCAAAAGACCATCTCAATACGATCGAGCAGGGTTTGCTGAATCTGCAAGACACCATGACAGACCCAGAAATGGTAAATGAGGTCTTCCGAGCGGCACACTCGGTGAAAGGTGGTGCGGCGATGTTGGGCTTGAACAGCATTCAGAAGACCGCCCATCGGTTGGAGGATTACTTCAAAACCTTGAAGGAAACGCCCACAATTCAATCTGATCAAAAGCTAGAGACGCTCTTGTTAAAGGTGTTTGATACGCTAAAAGAGCATTTAGAACAACTGCAAATGCCGACTGGGTTGGATGAGGATGAGGCACAAGCAGCGCTGGTCACGTTGGAACCTGTCTTTTCGGAAGTTGAATCACATCTCGCGCAATTAGAACGCAAGGCATCTGCAGGTTCAAGTAAAGGAACGGTGATTCAAGCTGAGAGTGTTTTGCAAGATAATGCTCTACTGTTGATTTTCCAAAACGATGTTCCAGCGCAATTGCGGGAAATGCTGCAAATCTTCCGGCAAGCAGAGACAAATCTGGATGCACGAGTTCGCTTACAGGAAATTTGTTCAGGCTTGAAAGGACTTGGAGAAGCATTTGGATTGGCGAGCTGGAGCCAGCTGATTGAAACAGCCAGTCAAGCGATCGGTAATTCTCAGAATGCATACCGAGACCTGGCACCACTTGTGATTACTGAGATCAAGTTGGCACAGGGACTGGTGTTAGCAGGACGAGAAAAAGAGATTGCACCGAGCCATGCTTTACAGGCAATGGCTCCGGTTACAGCTGAAACGGCTGAAACAGATCTAGAATTGGCAGACTTCTTTGCGATCGCCAACACAGAGAGTTCAGAAGAGCTAGACTTCTCTGGCTTAGATTTTGCAACAACCTCTACGGATGCTGCGGATGATCTGAGCTTGGATGATATGTTTGCTGCATCAGATGCGGAAACAGATGACTTGAGCGCATCGAATCTGGATGAAATGTTCGATCTAGCAGTATCTGATAGTGTAAGTGCCTCGGATGATCTGAAGTTAGATGGCATATTGGATTTATCAGCGTTAGATGATCTCCCATCTGAAGAAGTTCTTTCTTTCGATGGCAATGGCGCTGATATGGGAATGGACGAACTCAATAGTCTTGCTGACCTATTTGAAGGTGAAACGCCGGATCTGGGAGCAACTTGGCAGCAGGAAGAAGTCATTGATCTAGAAGTAACTTCTTTTGAGGCGAATCATTCGGAAAGTCATAGTTTTGGCAGTATGTTCTCTGAAGCATCTGAAGAGTTCGGTTCAGATGATTTAGCAGAACTGTTGAGTGGAGAAGCGTCAGATTTAGGAAGTGCTCTATCATCTGAGGCGGCTGATGAGTTTGAATTGCCTGATTTTTCTGACGATATTACTGAATTTGGAGTGCCTCCTACGCCGATCGAAGATCAAGCCATCGATAATCTAGGTTTGGATGAGCTAGACAGCTTGGATTTAGTAGCAGAGAGTAATTTACCTGTGAGTGGGTTTGAAGAAGCTGAAGGCTCTTTAGACAACCTAGGTGAGTTATTTGCAGGACTAGACGATAATGATTTAGGATTGGCTGCTGCAGGCGAATCTGCTGTAGAAGAAGCGCTTACATTCGATTCTGCTGATTTAGAAAATATCTTTGAAGAAAATCCGTCTGATGGACTGAATCTTAACGAATTTGAGATTGAACCTGCTGAAGAAGATGTCTCAACGAATACACCTGCTGAATCTCTGGAAGTAGGTTCAGCAGCAGTGCTATCACCTAATACGTGGGATAGTTTGGATCTAGAGATAAATTCCGACGATTTTCTGGTTGAAACAGAAATTCTCAATGGTCAAGCTGATGCAGAGCAGCTTTTCGATGAGAACGAGTTGGAACTAGGTGGGCTTGAAGATTTAGAACTTGAAGATCTGAATTTGGGACTAGATGACTCAGAAACTCTCAATGGTCAAGCCGCTGCTTCCCAACTTCTTGATGACTCAGATTTCGGGCTTGATGGCTTTGAAGAGGCGGGATTAGAAGATTTAGAATTGGGACTAGATGCTTCGGAAGACGCGGGATTAGAAGATTTAGAATTGGGACTAGATGCTTCGGAAGACGCTGTTCTTAATTCTCTCTTTTCTGAAGAATCAACAGAGGGAGACTCGATCAAGGATTTGGCACTCGAATCACAGTCATCTCTGTCTGAAGACTTTCAGTTGGGTGAATTGCTCAGTGAATCAGACTTCAACCAAAACGGTTCAGCTGCTTCTAAATTGGATGAGTTAGGTTTTGAGCATGAGGGCGATCTGAATCTTGATGGATTGGATCAGCTTGGCATTGAAGAAGATAGTCTCTTTGAAGCAACGAACAACTTTTCTGCACCCAACGATGTACTTGCAGATCTCTTGGATTTCTCTTCAGATGAGGCTGAGCTAGAAGCGGAACTTAATCTTGAGAGTTCATCGTCGATCGATGCAGAGGATGCTCTTGCCGATTTGTTAAATTTCTCAAGCACAGAGCCAGATTTTGATGAAGAATTAGGACTTGCCGATGAAGCCCCAGGAACATCAGCAGATCCTCTTTCTGATCTGCTTGACTTCGATGCTGAGCTAGAAAATCTCAACGGCGTAGCGGCAAGAGATGAGGTGGAACTGCTTGACTTTGCAACAGATGATTTATCTCTAGAGTCTGAATCAGAAGAGTCTGAATCAGAGTTACACAACGGTTCCATTTCAGATGCAGACGATGCAGTTGCAGATTTACTTGACTTTTCATTTGAAACTGGTGCTGAAGAACCTTCTGCATCCGCTGATGAAAATCTGTTTGATTTGGATACACTGATTGGTTCTGACTTCTCTGAATTAGCTGACGAATCTTCAGCAGTCGAATTAGAGAGCACTTCAGATTTTGACTTGGGATTTAGTGAAGATTTAGAGGCATTCGCTGATGAATCTCCGGCAGTCGAGTTAGAAAATATTTCGGACTTTGACTTGGGATTTAGTGAAGCTTTAGTGACTGAGCCTCAAGATGATTTTGCCGACCTCAGTTTGGATTTATTCGGGGCAGAGGTACAGGGTCAAGCAGCAGAGGAAATTCAGCCAAGTCTGACAGATGATCTGGAGTTGGGCGATTTTGAGTCTGGAGATGGAATTGAGCCTGATGATCTAGATGCATTGTTGAACGAAACAGAGAGCGATGCAGATGCTGACTTAAATTCGCTGTTGGGAGTTGGAATTGGAACCGCCGCGATCGCAACAGGGCTAGGGGTTGGCATGGCTGCGATGAACTCTCAGCCCGAAACGCCAGCATCACAAGACGAATTAGATGAACTTGATAGTCTGTTAGCCTCAGATGATGAGCTGGATGCGTTGTTAGGTGAAACATCGAATGAGCTTGATGATCTTGACTCGCTCTTAGATGAGCCTTTATCGAACGAAGCTGCAGCAGGAGAGAATTTTGATGATCTCGAATCTCTACTCGCAGATGCACCAGAAGTGACCTCTCCGCAAACTAGCGTTGTTGCAAGTCATGCAGATGATGCAGAATTCGGCGACTTGGAGAAAATGCTTGAAGAAGCTGACCAAACGATGGGCGGTTCTCCAGCCAATCGGGCAGCAGCAACTCCAGGACGGCGTTCTCCTCGTGCTGCGAAAGGCTTTAGTGAGCAAACGATGCGGGTTCCGATCAAGCATCTCGATAACCTGAGCAATTTGGTTGGGGAACTCGTTGTTAATCGAAACAGCTTGGAGCAAGACCAAGAACGTTTGCGGCAATCGCTGGATAATTTGTTGTACCAGGTGCAGCAATTAAGTGATGTTGGTCAACGGATGCAGGACTTGTATGAGCGATCGCTGCTTGAGAGTTCACTGCTTGCAAGTCGTCAAAATCATCGCGTTCCCTTTGGTGGTTCAGAACGCAATGGCGGCAATGGACATTCGACAGGGGTTGAGTATGACCCATTAGAAATGGATCGCTTCACCGGATTTCACTCGCTCTCGCAAGAGATGATTGAGTTAATCGTGAGAGTTCGAGAGTCTTCTTCTGACATCGAGTTTATTGTCGATGAAGCAGATCAAGTGACTCGAATGTTCCGGCAGGTGACGACACAGTTACAAGAAGGATTAACACGATCGCGAATGGTTCCGTTTGCTCAAACGGCGGATCGGTTGCCTCGTGCGGTTCGAGATATCGCGATGAAGTGTGGAAAGCAAGCTGAGCTTGTAATTGAAGGGCGCGATACCTTGATTGACAAAATGATTCTGGAGCATTTATATGACCCAATGACTCATTTGGTGAACAACGCAATCACCCACGGTATCGAAGATCCTGAAGTTCGTCGTGCAGCAGGAAAGTCGCCGACAGGCCGGATTACGATTCGGGCATTCCACCAAGGAAATCAGACGGTGATTTCTGTGTCTGATGACGGAGCAGGGGTAGATGTGGAACGGGTCAGATCGAAAGCGATCGAGAAAGGTTTGATCACGCCCGCAGAAGCGAAGAATGCGTCTCGTTTGGACATTTATGATCTGCTGTTCCATCCAGGATTTAGTACGAAAGATCAAGCGGATGACTTCTCAGGTCGCGGTGTTGGCATGGACGTGGTTCGTACCAGTCTCAGTGAGATTCGGGGTGCGATCAGTACAGATTCGGGGCAAGGCAAAGGCACGACATTTACGATTCGCTTACCGCTGACGCTGAGTATTTCTAAAGCGCTTTGTTGTATTAGCGATCGCGCTCGGATTGCATTCCCAATGGATGGGGTCGAAGATATGCTCGATCTCCCGAAAGAGCGGCTTCAAACGGACGCAGAAGGGAATCCCTGTATCAGCTGGCGTGATACATTGCTGCCGGTAAGACCCTTGAAAGATTTGCTGGGATATAACCGTCATCTTAGCCGTGGTAATGTATACGGCGGAAATCAGGAAGACGATATGGTTTCGATCGTCATTTTGAGAAGTGCCGGAAATTATTTGGCACTGCAAGTCGATCAGGTGTTGGGTGAGCAAGAAATTGTAATCAAACAGCTTGAAGGTCCTGTACCTAAGCCGATTGGAGTTGCGGGTGCGACTGTGCTTGGGGATGGGCGGATTATGCCGATCGCGGATGTCTTGGAACTGATTGACTTATCTGTAGGTCGAATTCGTCGCGATGCTGGCTCCATGTGGGAGCAGGGAGCGGGTCAGCCTATTGTTGAGACAGTTGCGAAGACTGAGCCGATGGTGCTGATTGTCGATGATTCGATTACGGTACGTGAGTTATTGTCGATGACATTTAATAAAGTCGGATATCGGGTGGAACAAGCCCGCGACGGTCAGGAAGCGTGGGAAAAACTCAGATCAGGGTTGCCGTGCGATATTGTATTCTGCGATATCGAAATGCCGCGAATGGACGGATTAGAGTTGCTGTCTCGGATTCAAAAAGATCCGAACTTGGCGAATTTGCCAATCGCAATGCTCACCTCGCGTGGTGCAGACCGACATCGCCAAATGGCAGCATCTCTGGGCGCAAGTGGCTATTTTACAAAGCCTTACCTGGAAGAAGCACTGCTGGATGCGGCGCAGCGGATGTTAAAAGGAGAAGTTTTAATTTCTGCTAATCATTCTGGGAACAGTTAGGACAAATTTGCTTCTAAATCTTCAAGGCGGAACCGCAAGTTCCGCTATTTTTATGAAGTTTTAGAATTTTCTTAAAAAAAGCGGAAATCTATCGATCGGTAGAGCCTTTTTTGCGATAACCTACAAATCTGAGCCTAAATCTATAGATTTCATGTAGATTTCCTCGCATAGATACTTCCCTACAAAACTTTACATATTTTAACTTTTGGTAGGAAAAGTGACATACATGCTCATTTTCAACGAGCGTGAATTGCATGGATAAAGTGCAAGATTTCGTAATGTCCGAACACCGAAGTAACAAGCGATCGTGGAAGTGACTACAAGCCTTCTGTAGCGTCATATAGAGATAGATCAAGAATAGGCTAGGAATTAGACGGAACTGGCAATTCCAGAACTGCAAAAATGCCAGTTTCAGTAAGTACAAATGCTGAGAGCATCTCGTAGTATTCACGTAGTGTTTTCGTGAGTGAGGTGGTATTTCTCACGCTGTCAAGTCGAAATGCCCGTCTTGGCAAATTGCGAAATTTACATTAAATCTGACTTAGCTCTCCTAGGAAGCAAGAAAAGAGAGTCTCTGCTAAAGGTGTGAGGCGACTAAATTGTTTGACCTTGTAGGAGGTTTTGTATGCGGATTGCTCAAGTTACCCCGTTGTGGGAGCGTGTTCCTCCCCCAGCGTACGGTGGCATTGAATTAGTCGTGAGCCTATTGACGGATGAGTTAGTACGTCGAGGTCACGAAGTCACATTATTCGCCACAGGGGACTCGATCACCTTGGCGCAGTTAGAATCGGTGCATCCTCGTGCGATTCGGAATGATCCGACGGTGAAGGAATACCAAATCTACGAAACAATGCAACTGGGGAACGTTTATCAACGTGCACATGAGTTTGATATTATTCATTCTCACATGGGTTGCCCAGCTTTACCCTACGCACAATTAGTGAAAACGCCAACGGTTCATACGCTACATGGCACATTTACTTCGGATACGTCAAAGGCTTATGCGTATGCTCGATCGCAGCCTTATGTGAGTATCTCAGATGCTCAGCGCGAACCTAGCCTGAATATGAACTGTGTTGCAACGGTTTATAACGGAATTGATGTCGATAGTTACAAGTTTTATGCTGAACCGAATGATCCGCCTTATTTAGCGTTTCTCGGTCGCTTGTCGCCAGAAAAGGGGCCGCATCATGCGATCGAGATTGCGAAGCGCACCGGAATGCGGTTAAAAATGGCTGGAAAGGTTGATATCGTCGATCAAGAGTTTTACGAAGAGGTGCTTTTACCGCAGATTGATGGTGAGCAGATTCAATATCTGGGTGAGGCGAATCACGTTCAGAAGAATATTCTCATGGGTGAGGCCGTGGCTACGCTCTTCCCAATCACTTGGAGAGAGCCGTTTGGGTTAGTGATGGTCGAGTCGATGGCGGCTGGAACTCCAGTGATCGCAATGCGATTGGGTTCGGCTCCAGAAGTGATTCGAGATGGAAAGACGGGATTTTTGTGTGAGACAGTGGATGAGTGTGTTGCGGCTTTGGATCGGGTAGCAGAGATCGATCGAGCGGTGTGTCGTCAGCATGTGATTGAGAATTTCAGCGTCCAGCGGATGACGGATGGTTACGAAGCGGTATACCGCCAGTTGCTAGGAGAGCGGCTGTTTCAGGTTAATGGCAAAGTGTTGAGCAAGTTCAAGTAGCAAAATTGCGAATCTGAAAGGGAAGGGGTTTTAAGGTAGGGACGAGGAAGTAGGGGGCTAGAGAAAAGTGTTTCTTCCCATCTCCTCACTTCTTACCTTCTCACTCCCCTCGCTTGTGCTGTTTAAATTTGTTGAGGTGGAATTTATGGTTATCAGTCCTGAGAAAAATGTAAAGTCTTCGATCCAGAAGGCTCCAAGACAATCGATCGCTTTAATTTCAGAACATGGTGATCCGGCGGCTGAGATTGGTCGGGAAGAAGCGGGTGGTCAGAACGTCTATGTTCGCCAGGTGGGAGAGGCCCTGTCTCGCTTGGGGTGGCAGGTGGATATGTTTACTCGCAAGGCAAATCCGGATGATGCGACCATCGTGCAGCATAATCCGCATTGTCGAACCATTCGCTTGAAAGCGGGTGCAGAAGAGTTTGTGCCGCGGGATCAATTGTTTGAGTTCATGCCGGAATTTGTCGAGTCGTTTCTCCAGTACCAGGCAAAGCAGAATTATCCGTTGATTCATACGAATTATTGGATGTCGGCTTGGGTGGGGTTAGAAGTTCAAAAAACACATAATGTTGAGCTTATTCACACCTATCATTCGTTAGGTGCAGTGAAATATCAGTCGGTTCCGAATCGCCCGACGATCGCGGAAACCCGCTTAGCAGTTGAGAAACAAATTTTAGAACAGGCTCGGTGTATCGTTGCGACGAGTCCGCAAGAAGAAATGATGCTGCGATCGCTCGTGTCTGATGCAGGGCGGATTGAAGTCATTCCTTGTGGGACGGACTTAAAGCGATTTCATGTGATTCCGAAGTTGGATGCTCGCAAGGAATTGGGATTAAAGCCGACTGATGAAGTGGTGCTGTATGTCGGACGATTTGATCCGAGGAAGGGAATTGAAACCTTAGTTAGAGCGTTTGCCTTGATTCATCATAGTTCGGCTGATCCGTCGAATTTAAAGCTGGTTATTGTTGGAGGAAGCGCAGCAGATAAGCTGGATGGAGACGAACGCCAACGAATTGAACAACTCGTGGCTGACTTAGGAATTGCTGAAAATGTGATTTTTGCGGGACGTGTGGGTCACGATCGCTTGCCGCTTTATTACACGGCGGCGGATGTGTGTGCGATTCCGAGCCATTATGAGCCGTTTGGATTGGTCGCGATCGAGGCGATGGCGTGCGGGACTCCTGTCGTGGCTTCGGATGTCGGTGGGTTGAAGTTTACGGTGGTTCCGGGTGAGACGGGCTTGCTCGTTCCGCCTCAAGATACGGCGGCATTTGCGGAAGCGATCGGTCGGATTTTGAATGATGAACTGTGGGCGAGAAAATTACGCAAACGGGCTTCGGAACGGGTGCAGCAGAATTTTAGCTGGACTGGGGTTTCGGCACAGTTGAGTGATTTATATCGTCGGTCGTTGGCAGAGTCGATTATGGGAGATGGAGTGATTTTAGCTCCTCGCAAGGTCGCTTATTCCAGAGTCAATACGATTCCTGCGAAGAGTTTGACGAATTTGACGAAGGTGTCGTAGAGGTATTTAGCTCGATTAAAGTGAGCATCTGGCAATCTTCAGTTCTACCGATTAAAACATTGAGGATGAGATCGAATTCGGCGGAATGAAGATTGTCTGATAGTTCAAATCAGGTAATAGCAACTTGGTATATAGCAACTTGGTATGTCGCGACAGTCATCAGCCCTGCTATTCCAGTCGATCGATAATTGTCGTGACAACTACAATCGAAACTCATCTGCGATCGCTTGTCGCAGAGCAGGGCTGATGACTGTTCTACCGCCAATGTGACTATCGTTGAATAGATCTGATTTCAACTCACCGAAACATTCAAGTTGAACATCGCGGTGATACATCACTGAACTTCAGTTCAATTGATAGGCTTAATTCAAAGCAAAAGCAGCGACTTGATCAGGTGGCAGAATCGCGTCTTGAACTTTGACTGGTTTCGGAATCAGCTTGAGTTGGTAGTAGGTATCTGCAACTCTCTGTTGCTCAGCAATGATATCGTTGGTTACTGCAGTGAGTCCAAACACTCTGCGCTGTGTTGCTTTCTTGACAGCTTCTGCATCTAGCTTCAGTGCATCAGTGAGCACAGTTGCAACTTCATCACGATTCTTGTCAGACCAATTTTCTAGATTCCGAACTTCCTCTAAAATTGCTTTCAAGATTTTAGGTTGCTCGGCGGCAAACTTACGTGATGCAATATAGTAGCCGCCTAACTTATTGACATCTGTCCCATCTGCGAGCACGCGAGAATTTGTTCCTACTTCAGCTGCTGCGAAAAAAGGATCCCAAATTACCCAGGCATCTGCATCTCCTTTGACGAATGCTGCGCGAGCATCTGCTGGGGTTAAGTAGATAGGCTCGATATCGCTAAATTTTAATCCTGCCTTTTCTAGTAGTTGCACAATCAAGAAATTTGCACTTGATCCTTTAGCAAACACTACTTTTTTACCTTTGAGATCGGCAACACTCTGAATTGGTGAATCTTTAAGGACAAGTACACCATTACCTTTTGGATTCGGAGCAATCGCGGCTGCGTAAGTTAATGCGGCTCCTGCGGCTTGAGCAAAAATAGGGGGTGATTCTCCGACTGGACCAATATCGATCGCTCCTGCATTGAGCGCTTCAAGCATTGGCGGGCCTGCAGGGAATTCTGTCCATTCCACCTTCACACCCTCTGAAGCTAAGCGCTTATCAATATCGCCTTTTGTTTTGAGCAAGATCGTTGCCTTCTGAATTCCAAAGCGCACCACATTACTTGCAGGTGCGTTTGTCGCAACTGGAGAAGCGTTTGGACTATTCGAGGCGGTCGGTGTTGTGGGAGAGCAAGCTGCGATCGCAATACTCAAACCAAACCCCAGTAAAGCAAAGCGCAGCCAAACCGGGATAGCTAACGTGCTATCCCTAAGACTAAAGGATCGACCCACAACAGATCGTAAAACAATGAAAATTCGATTGAGCATAGCTGGTTACAATGCAAAAACTAACGGTAAACTTTGGTGTGGTCAGACTGTTGTTGGACAAATGATGAAAATCCGTCAAGTTAAATCTACGTAAAATTGGTAGAGATACTGTAGATTTAACTTGACCGATAATGTCACATCCGCCTTGCAAAATCAAGATCTCTGTTGAGCGATTGCAGCCAATTGAATCGAGCTTTCAGCCATATTTTGTATCGATCTGACTTGACATTTTTGGTCAATCTGCCTGTGTGCAGTATGACGAGAATCTAGAATTTCTTTACGACTTATTCTTGACTAAATCGGTAGATATAACGGAGAATTGCTCAGTTAGTTCGTCTAACAATTCGCTCAACTCGATGCAAAGCGAAGTACAAGACTCTGGAGACTTTTAAGCAATGACAACAACGACAAGTCTAAAGGTTCAACCGATCGCTGGACGGATTGGGGCTGAAATCGGCGAAATTGATTTGCGTGACGCTCTTACGAATGAAACGATTGGTGAGATTCGCAAAGCACTCGTACACTATAAAGTCATTTTCTTTCGCAACCAGAGCTTAGATGCTGATGGACAGGTTGCATTTGCGCGTCGGTTTGGTGAGGTCACAACGGCTCATCCCACAGTGCCATCGCTTGAAGGACAGCCAGAAGTTTTAGATTTGGACTACGATCGCACGGTGGCTCGCGCAAATCATTGGCACACTGATGTGACGTTTGTCGATCGCCCACCGCTCGGCTCAGTTCTCAGAGCAGTAACCATTCCTCCAGTTGGTGGTGATACTGTTTGGGCAAATTCGGTCACTGCTTATCAAGATCTGCCTGAATCTCTTAGAAATCTAGCCGATCAACTTTGGGCGGTTCATAGTAATGCTTATGACTATGCGGCTCCTGCTCTAGATTTATCGGAAGAATTTAGAGCTTACCGGGAAGTGTTTACTTCAACGGTCTACGAAACAGTTCACCCGGTTGTCAGAGTGCATCCTGAGTCAGGAGAGCGGGGACTTTTTATTGGTGGATTTGTGCGGCGTTTGCAAGGGCTATCTCAAACAGAGTCCAATGATCTGATTCGATTGCTACAGTCTTATGTCACTCGCTTAGAGAATACAGTCCGCTGGCGCTGGCAAGCAGGAGATGTCGCATTTTGGGACAACCGAGCGACTCAGCACTATGCGATCGCAGACTATGGCAATCAGTCTCGCCGGATGCAGCGAGTTACTATCTCAGGAGATCTTCCGCTCAGTGTTAATGGTAAGCATAGTCAAGCCCTGAAGGGAGATTCATCTTCTTATACACCGCAAGAACCTGTCATAGCTTAATGTCAATTTGTCTCAAAGATGGGAATCGATCGTTGAATGAGGTTGAGTCACAAGCATTCACCCGCCCCAAAATGGAATTCGGGACGAAAAGATAACGTGAGCGCAGTAAAACATCCGCTTAGGATTGCTTCGCTCATCGAATTATTTTGGATGTAAAAAGACGAGAAGTACTGTCATCAAGAATAGAAACTGCATAATAATTTTCGCCTAAAAAGCTAAGGCATTTCGGCGAAAATATGAGTGGTTTTTGATTTTTAATGACTTTCCTACTTTTGGGCTTTATAATTCAACAAATTAAGTACAGTTGTAAAAATAGAAGCAAGCTTCAACAGGTAGTTTGCTTCTATTTTCTTGCGTTATTGAGTAAATTGCTTCTACAATGCTTCTATCAATTTTAATAAGCGAAACTCAGTTATTAATAATTTTAATAATAATTTTAATTGATGAAATAATCGAAAAAGCTAGAGGATTCTGAGAGCAAATCTTTAAGTTTTGAAAAGTGCTTTTTGGGGATAAAACGCCGACTTGGCGAACAATCTGCTGAATTAACCTTGTGGTTTGTATACGTGATAACTTAACTGCTTTTTATTATTAATAATTGAATAAGGATTTAATCAGTTCTAAAAATACTCCTCTTTTTTATGAGGTTTAACTGACTTATTTGCTCAATATTTTTTAACAAAAATAGGCATAACACTGTTGTAAAAACTAATTTGTAGGGGATAAATGCAGTTTGAAATTCTTCCGAACTGTTCTCGTTATTTCTAATAGAAGAATTAGAAATAACAGGCTAATTTCCACTTGATGTTTTTCAGGATTTTAGGAAATATAGTATTCCCTTCTATGACTTGAGTTTTAGACTCAAATTTTCGTCAACGTTGCAATTAGGAGAAGGCAATAATGGTACAAGATGCGTTTACAAAAGTGATTTCTCAGGCAGATGCTCGCGGTGACTATCTGAATCCGGGGCAGCTCGATGCTTTGCTTGGTTTGGTGCGGGATGGCAATAAGCGCATTGATGTCGTTAACCGAATTTCCGGTAGCGCATCTGCGATCGTTGCAAATGCTGCTCGCAGTCTGTTTGAAGAACAACCTCAACTGATTGCTCCAGGTGGAAATGCTTATACCAACCGTCGGGCTGCTGCTTGCTTGCGCGACTTGGAAATCATCTTGCGCTATGTCACTTATTCAATTTTCACGGGTGATGTCAGCATTTTGGAAGACCGAGCATTGAACGGCTTGCGAGAAACCTATTTGGCTTTGGGCGTTCCGGGTGCATCGGTTGCGGCTGGAATTCAAAAGCTGAAAGAAGCATCGCTTGCGATCGCAGGTGATCCCAATGGTGTTACGCAAGGAGATTGCAGCAGTCTTCTAGCGGAAGTTGCCACCTACTTCGATCGAGCAGCGGCAGCAGTTGGCTAATCAATTGCACATTTCTCTGTTTTATCTATTCATGTACACATTTAGGAGAATCTTGATCAATGTCCAAAACTCCATTAACTGAAGCGGTGAGCGCTGCTGATTCCCAAGGACGCTTTTTGAGCAGCACTGAATTTCAAGTTGCTTTTGGTCGGTTCCGCCAAGCCGCAAGCTCATTGGAAGCAGCGAAACAACTGTCGAGCAAAGCTCCGAGTTTAGCTGAAGCTGCTGCAAACGCGGTTTACCAAAAGTTCCCCTACACCACACAGTTGCAAGGTCCAAACTATGCTTCTGATGCACGCGGCAAGTCGAAGTGCGTCCGCGACATTGGCTACTACTTGCGGATTATCAGCTATGCTTTGGTTGCTGGAGGGACGGGTCCTATCGATGATTATCTGATTGGGGGTTTGTCTGAAATCAACCGTACATTCGAGCTTTCTCCAAGCTGGTACATCGAAGCTCTCAAACACATCAAATCCAATCACGGTTTGACAGGTGATCCTGCTGTGGAATTGAACTCCTACATTGATTATGTTGTCAATGCTCTGAGTTAGCAGTCTATCTCCGATACAAGTTAAAAGCGTCTAGCCCTTCATGTAGCTTAGTTGAGTTAGCTACATGAAGGTTTTCTTTTTAAGATGAGAAATGAATGTTCTGCAGCAATTTACAGAATGCTGGCTTTCAAGAGACAGATTTGCCTCAAACTTTTGTGAATATCACGCTTCACGCAATTAGAAAGCTGAAACTCTATTTCAACCTGTTGCCTATAGCGAGTGATGCTCTGATTGCGGCTTGGAAAGATTTACCTCAATGCAAAATTATTTATTTAGAATATCTAACAGTTTGTTTTTCGTATAGTAAGATAACAGAAGATCGATCCCTGAAACTTATTCTAGGTATCAATCTTGTTGGTTTTATCAGTGGAAGCAAATTGTTAGGTTATGGCAAATTTGTATCAGCGATTCAGCAAGCAAGTGCGGTTCAAACTTCACCTGCCTGCATTTCGATCTCGTAACTTTCGACTTTATTTTTTAGGGCAAACTTTTTCTCTATCGGGAACCTTTATGACTCAAGTTGCGGTTCCTTGGTTGATTTATGATTTGACTCATTCGCCTTGGTTACTGGGTCTAGCAGGCTTTCTAGGATTTTTACCTACACTCATTCTCTTGCCTTTAGCAGGCGTATTGTCTGATCGCTGGAGTCGGCATTATATCCTAACGATCGTGCAACTCCTGGGTATGGTTGTTTCGGGTACTTTGACTGCGCTTGTCTTTACTGGGATGGCAAACTTCCAGTCTCTGCTGTTGCTGAGTGTTTTATTGGGGATGGTGAAAGGGTTAGATATGCCAATTCGTCATGCTTTTGTCAGCGAGATGGTCACAGAGCGTGAGGATCTGGCAAACGCGATCGCGCTCAATTCGATTATGCTTAGTAGTTCTCGATTGTTTGGACCTGCACTCGGTGGTATCTTGCTTGCAACGGTTGGAGCAGGCTTTTGCTTTCTATTTGATACGCTGAGCTATCTTGCAGCAATCTGGGCGCTAGCATCAATGCGGTTGAATCGCCCAGCCATCTCAAAATCGAAGGTCAGTGCTTGGAAATCGTTGAAAGAAGGATTTAACTATGTTCAGAATTTTCTGCCTGTTCGTATGATTATTTTGCTTTTGGCAATTCAAGGCGTGTTTGGTATTTCTTATACGGCTTTATTGCCTGTGTTTGCAGCAGATATTCTTCGAGGCGGAGCGAGTTCGCTCGGATTTCTGAGTGCATCAGGAGCCGTGGGATCGGTGCTGGCTTGTGTTTATCTTAGTCAGCGTCGAGGCATTGCTGGATTAGAGCGAACGATTGGATTGTGTCCTGCGGTTATTGGGATCGGGTTGATTGCCTTCTCAGTATCACGATCATTTTTACTTTCTCTTGTGATTTTAGTATTTGTAGGGGCTGCGGGAACACTGCAAGTTGCATGTAGTAATACTGTGGTTCAATCGATCGTAGAGGATAGTAAACGCGGCAGAGTGATGAGCATTTATGCCATGTCTCTGGTGGGAATGATGCCGTTTAGTAACTTGATAGGAGGAACGCTTGCTCACTATCTAGGCGCACCTCAAGCCTTGATGGTCTGCGCGATCGTTTGTTTTCTCGGATCGACTTGGTATGGTCAAAAGTTGCCTGATCTGACGCGCTCAATTCAAACTGTGACTGCCTCGCGTCAGAGTGTCAACCTTTAGCAACTCACTCTAGAAACTAAAGTTTGTGCGAACTGTTCCCACCAAAATCGAATCATTATTACGATTTTGCTCAGGATTAGTAATTAGAAAAACACCAGGAGTAATGCTGACGTTGTTGTTCACTTTGAAAGTGTAGAACGCTTCTAGATGTAGCGAAGTATCTGAGTCAACGCGGCGAGCGGCTGTGGGAGTAGGGCGGAAATCATTACTCGTTGCTTTTGGAGGAATCCCAACAATGATCCCGCCGAGATTTCCTTTCTTGAATAGATCGGGAAATGCAACTGATATCGCTCCGTTCAGGATGGTTGCTTCGTTTTCTGCTCCTTTAACTTGGAAAGCGCGAGTATAGCCAAACCATCCTCCAATTTGGAACGTAGGGCTTGTTTTCCAGAGAAATTGCAGCCCAAAATTATCGGAAACAGTTGCATTTTGCTGGAATGGGTTTCTCGCAAAAGCGCTTCCTGTTCCTCCTGTTAGGTTGAACCCAGTGTTGGAACCAAAGTACTTGCGTCCATAGCTAAACGCAATATCAAAGTTGCGACTCGGCGTAAAAGTGAGTTGGCTATAAAGCAGATTATTGCCGCTAAAAATTCCTCGTCCTGCATTAGGATTTGGAGCTTGAGTATCATCGGTTAAGTAGCCTAAGCCGAATCTAAGCTGCGGACTAAACTGATGAGACACCCCAACACCTGCACCGTCAAAACCAGGTCGATAGATGGTTGGATTGTGAGTTGCGAATCGAGAAATAGCACCATTTGCACCTCCGATCAATGGATTGAGATTCGGTGCAAATACAACAGGCTGAAGCTGACGAGTTCCAACCCAAACCGTGGTCTGATTTCCGAGTGGAAATCGGTAGTGAAGAGAGTCGAGATATAAGGAACTCTCTGGGAAACTGCTTCTGTCGATCGTTAAACGAGTTTCAGCTGTTCCCGTTGACGTTTGTAGATTGGGAACGTTATTGACAGCAAGACGAGTAAAGAGCAAATCTTTACCTGTGAAGCTTGTCAATAAAGTCAGCCTCACTCGATAAGCAAAGAAAGCTTGAGTGCCATCTTTGGTATCATTTGCAGCAGTATTGTTCGCGCGATCCCCAAACGTATCAGCCGCAATGAAGATCGCATCCCCTTGCAGTTTCGTTGTGGTCGAAAATTGTTGTTTTTCTAACGTCGTGGTTCGTGCTTCTAACTTATCGACCCGCCCCCGCAAGGTTGCTAATTCTGTCGCAAACTGTTCTTGTAATTTTTGTAGGGTTGTTAAATCTCAATAGTTCGGACAGAATCAGGCAGCGATGATGCCGTAGTTGCAAAGGGTTGAGT
>VFQU01000627.1_pt1 | contig 28606 bp, 20 predicted proteins | sample 3512311 | NCBI WGS metagenome assembly VFQU01 (sample SAMN10412377, study PRJNA504923) | tailings metagenome | isolation source: Relicate 3 Philex TSF3 active mining site | place: Philippines: Tuba, Benguet | collected 2017-08-29
GCTGGTGGTTCTGGGACCCGGTCGAGAACGCCAGCTTCATGCCCTGGCTGGTCGGCACCGCCCTGATCCACTCGCAGGCGGTCACCGAGAAGCGCGGCAGCTTCCGCGGCTGGACCCTGCTGCTGGCGATCGCCGCGTTCTCGCTGTCGCTGCTCGGCACCTTCCTGGTCCGCTCCGGCGTGCTGACCTCGGTGCACGCCTTCGCTTCGGATCCCGAGCGCGGCATGTTCATCCTCGCCTTCCTGCTCGCCGTGGTCGGCGGCTCGCTGGCGCTGTACGCCTGGCGCGCGCCGACCCGCAGCGAGGGCGCGCCCTCGGCGCCGGTGTCGCGCGACTCGCTGATCCTGATCAACAACCTGCTGTTCAGCGCGGCCGCGGCGATGGTGCTGATCGGCACGCTGTATCCGCTGCTGGTCGATGCGCTGGGCCTGGGCAAGATCTCGGTGGGCCCGCCCTACTTCGGCCTGCTGTTCATACTGCTGATGCTGCCGGTGGTGGCGCTGGTGCCGTTCGGCCCGTTCGCGCGCTGGCAGCGCGAGGAATGGTCACGCTTCGCGCCGATGCTCAAGGCCGCGACCAGCGTCACCGCGATCACCCTGGTGATCGGCTGGCTGCTGATGGACGAGATCAACCTCAAGGCCTTCGCCGGCCTGGTCGGCGCCGCCTGGGTGCTGGCCGGCACGGTCGCCTTCGTCGCCTTCCGCTGGCGTCGGGCGGCGCCCGGGCGACGCTTCACCGCCGAAGTCGTCGGCATGGTGCTGGCGCACGCCGGCATCGGCGTGTTCGTGCTCGGCGTGATGATGACCGAGGGCACCAGCATCGAGAAGGATGTCGCGCTGGGGCGCGGCGAGTCGGTCGACCTGCGCGGCTACGTGTTCCGCTTCGAGGGTGTGGAGCGCGTCAACGGCCCCAACTACGTCGCCGACCGCGGCCGCGTGGTGGTACTGCACGGCGATCGCGAGATCGCCACCCTGCTGCCGGAGAAGCGCGGCTACGCCTCGGGCGGCCAGATCATGACCGAGGCGGCGATCGATCCGGCGCTGCACCGCGACCTCTACGTCGCGCTGGGCGAGCCGCTCGGCCGCGCCGCCGACACCGGCGAGGAGCGCTGGTCGCTGCGGGTCTACCTCAAGCCCTGGATCCGCTGCATCTGGCTGGGCGCGCTGATGATGATGTTCGGCGGCTTCATCGCCGCGGCCGACCGCCGCTTCCGCGTCGCCTCCGCGGTCGGCATCGAGGAAGCCGGCGTCGCCGCGCGTCCGCAGCCCGCGGCGGCCTGAGCATGCAGCGCTGGCTGCCGCTGCTGGCCTTCGCGGCGCTCTCGGTGCTGCTGTTCGCCGGCGTGCGGATGTCGGGCGAGCGCGATCCGAACGAACTGCCGTCGCCGCTGGTCGGCCGGCAGGCGCCGGCCTTCGCCCTGCCCGACTTCCGCAATCCCGAGCGCATCGTCACCAACGCAGACCTGCTCGGCGAGCCCTACCTGCTCAACGTCTGGGGCAGCTGGTGCCCGACCTGCCGCTACGAGCACCCGATCATCACCGAGATCGCCCGCCAGGGCCTGGTCAAGGTGGTCGGCTACAACTACAAGGACGAGCCCGAGGACGCGCGCCGCTGGCTGCAGCAGTTCGGCGACCCGTACGCGCTGATCATCGTCGACCAGGACGGCCGTCGCGCCATCGACTGGGGCATCTACGGCGCGCCGGAGACCTTCCTGGTCGACGCCCGCGGCAAGGTGGTCTTCAAGCACGCCGGACCGGTGACCTGGGACATCGTGCGCGAGAAGCTGGTCCCGCTGCTGCAGAAGGAGGCCGCCGGATGATGCGCGCGTTGTTCGTCATGCTGCTCGCCCTTTCCGCTGCGACGGCAGTCGCGCTGGAGCCGCTGCCCTGGCGTGACGCCGCCGAGGAAGCGCGGTTCCGCGCGCTGGTCGCCGAGCTGCGCTGCGTGATGTGCCAGAGCCAGTCGCTGGCCGATTCCAATTCGATGATCGCCGCCGACCTGCGGCGCGAAGTCCTCGACCTCATGCAGCAGGGCAAGACGGATGCCGAGATCAAGGACTTCCTGGTCGAGCGCTATTCCGAGTTCGTGCTGTACCGGCCACCGCTCAACCCCACCACCTGGCTGCTGTGGTTCGCCCCGGCGCTGATCCTGCTCGGCGGCGCGATCGTGCTGGCCCGCGTGATGCGGCGGCGCGCCGCCGCGCTCGACCCGGCCGCATCGCGTGGACCGGCCGCCCAAGACACCCCGGAGGACTGGTGACCGCCGCATTCTGGATACTCGCCGCGCTGATGGCGGCGGCCGCCCTGCTGTTCATCCTGCCGCCGCTGCTGCGCGGTGCGCGCGGCAGCGACGAGGCGGCGCGCAAGCTGGCGGCGCTGGTCGCCGCCCGCGATGCCGGCGTGATCGACGCCGCCGAGTACGCGCGCAAGCGCGCCGCGATCGCCGGCGACTCGCCGGTGACGCGCCGGCCGCGCGGCCTGTCCTTCGCGCTCGCCGTGCTGATCCCGCTGACCGCCTTCGCTCTCTATCGCGAACTGGGCGAGCCGCGTGCGCTCGACCCGGCGCTGCGCGCGCCGGCCGGCGGCGCCGAGGCGCGACTGGTGCGGCCGGGAACGCAGCCGGCCGAATCGGCCGAGTCCGCCACGGTGCAGGCGCCCGCGGCCGAAAGCGCGCCGCCGAGCATGGAGCAGGCCGTGGCCGGCCTCGCCGAGCGCATGCGCAGCTCGCCGGACGACCTCGACGGCTGGATGCTGCTCGGCCGCGCCTACAAGACGATGGAGAACTTCCCGGCGGCGCGAGAAGCCCTCTCCAATGCGTACCGCATCGCCCCGGAGAATCCCGACGTGCTGGTCGAGTTCGCCGAGGCGCAGGCGCTGTCCAGCGAGCCGCGGCGGATCGGCGGCGAGCCGCTGCTGCTGATCGAGCGCGCGCTGGCGATCCAGCCGCAGCACCAGCGCGGCCTGTGGCTGCTGGGCATCTCCTCGCTGCAGGCCGGCGTGCCGGGCGAAGCCGTGACGATTTGGGAGAACCGCCTGCTGCCGCTGGTCGAGGGCGCTGCCCGTGATTCGCTGCTCGAGCAGATCGCCAGCGCGCGCGAAGCCGCCGGGCTGCCGCCGCGCGCCGACGCGCCGGCCGCGACCGCGTCGACCGCTGCGCCCGCGGCACCGGCCGCGCCGGCGCCCGCTGCGCCTGCAGCTGCCGCCACGGGCGATGCGCGGCTCACCGTGTCGGTCGACATCGCGCCCGAGCTGAAGTCCAAGGTCGGCGCCTCCGACGTGCTGTTCGTCTACGCCCGCGCCGTCGACGGGCCGCGCATGCCGCTGGCGATCCAGCGCCTGCCGGCCGGCAGCCTGCCGGTGCAGGTGGTGCTCGACGATTCCACCAGCATGATGCCGGAGCTCAAGCTCTCGACGATGCCGCAGGTGGTGGTCGGCGCGCGCATCTCGAAGAGCGGCCTGGCCACGCCGCAGTCGGGCGACCTCGAGACCGTCTCCGCACCGGTCGCCAGTCGCGGCGCGGCGCCGCTGACGCTGCTGATCGACCGCGTCGTGCCGTGAGCGAGCACGTCGCGCCGGGCACGCGCTGGCACGCGCTGCGCTCGCCCTTCCCGATGAAGCGCGGCGGCGCGCTGGTCGGCGCGCGGCTGGCCTACGAGACCTGGGGCCGGCTCGACGCCGACCGCGGCAACGCCATCCTGATCCTCACCGGCCTGTCGCCCAACGCGCACGCCGCCAGCCACGCCGACAACCCCGCACCCGGCTGGTGGGAGGCGATGCTCGGCCCAGGCAAGCCGATCGACACCGAGCGCTGGTTCGTGGTCTGCGTGAATTCGCTGGGCAGCTGCAAGGGCTCGACCGGCCCGGCCTCGATCGATGCCGCCACCGGGCGGCGCTATCGGCTCGACTTCCCGGCGCTGTCGATCGAGGACGGCGCCCGCGCCGCCCACGACCTGGTCCGCGGCCTCGGCATCGAGCGCCTGGCCTGCGTGATCGGCTGCTCGATGGGCGGCATGACCGCGCTGGCCTACCTCGCCGAGTTTCCCGGCGCGGCGCGCGGCCACATCAACGTCTCCGGCGCGCCGCAGGCGCTGCCGTTCTCGATCGCCATCCGCTCGCTGCAGCGCGAGGCGATCCGGCTGGATCCGGCCTGGAACGGCGGCGACTACAGCGACGAGGTCTACCCCGAGGCCGGCATGCGGATCGCGCGCAAGCTCGGCGTGGTCACCTACCGCAGCTCGCTCGAGTGGGACGGCCGCTTCGGCCGCGTGCGGCTGGACGGCGAACACCGCGAGGACGATCCGTTCGGCTTCGAGTTCGAGGTCGAGTCCTACCTGGAAGGCCACGCCCGCCGCTTCATCCGCCAGTTCGACCCCAACTGCTACCTGTACCTCAGCCGCTCGATGGACTGGTTCGACATCGGCGAGCGCAGCGGCGGCGACGTCGAGGCCGCGCTGGCCGCGCTCGACGTCGAGCGCGCGCTGGCGATCGGCGTCAGCACCGACATCCTGTTCCCGCTGCAGCAGCAGGAGCAGATTGCCCGCGGCCTCGCGCTGGGCGGCTGCGACGCGCAGTTCGCGCCGCTCGACTGCCACCAGGGCCACGACGCCTTCCTCGTCGCCATCGACGCCTTCGGCCCGCGCATCGCCGGCTTCCTCGCCGGGCAGTAGGCCGCGGGCCGCGACCCTCGCCAACGGTCCGGGTAGAATCCACGCTTTCTTCACCGGGACCGCCGCCATGCAGGCCATGGACTTCCCAGGCGCACAGCGCCTGATCGAGGCGATCGACCGCGCCGTCCAGTACGACTGCCCGCACGCACTGACCGACTGCCTGCGCGACGCGATGTGCCGGATCATCCGCAACCGCGACGTCGAGCTGCCGGCCTGCATCTTCGAGCCGGTCGCCGACCACTACGCGCGTCGCGAGCTGTACCGCAGCGAGGCCCACGGCTACAGCGTCATCGCCATGACCTGGGGCCCGGGCCAGGGCACGCCGATCCACGACCACGACGGCCTGTGGTGCGTCGAGGGCGTGTTCCGCGGCGCGCTGGAGATCACCCAGTACGAGCTGGCCGCCAGCGAAGGCGAGCGCTTCCGCTTCCTGCCGGTGGGCTCGATCCAGGCCGGCGAAGGCTCGGCCGGCAGCCTGATCCCGCCGCACGAGTACCACACCATCCGCAACCCCAGCGAAGACGGCATCGCCGTCTCGCTGCACATCTACCGCCAGGCGATGCGCTGCTGCTCGGTGTTCCAGCCGCAGGGCGACGGCTGGTACCTGCGCGGCGTCCGCCATCTCGGACTCGACCAGGTGCATTGATCGCCGGGACGCGCGCCGCTCGGGCGCGAGATCTCGAACCGCGAAGCTGAAGTCGCAGGCCGGCGCCTTGCGTATACTTCGCGGCCCACTGCCGAAGTGGCGGAACGGTAGACGCAGCGGACTCAAAATCCGCCGTTGGCGACAACGTGAGGGTTCGAGTCCCTCCTTCGGCACCACGCACTCCGCAGGACGCGCCGCGCAGCTGATTCACGTCTGCGCCAGCAGCGGAAACTTGTGCGGCATCCGCGGCAGCGGGTCGAAGCCGCGAAGGAACAGGTCGGGTTCGGGGTCGACGCCGATGGCGCGTGCATCGGGCCACCAGCGGTCGGGCGTGAAGCCGAAGCGGATGCCGCCGATCGGGCGATCGATGAGGCGCGGGATCGCCGCGCGCAGGTCGAACGGGGCGCGGGCGAGGATGGCGTCGACGTGCAGCAGGCCGTCGCGGATGCCACAGGTGATCCAGGTGTCGTCGTCGAGCGCGCGCAGCGGTCGCGCGAAGCCGTTGGCGTAGTACCAGCTGACGATGCGGCCGTGGCCGCGGACGCCGAAGCGCTCGCTCTCCGGCAGGCAGGCGTCGGCCAGCGCGTGCAGGCGCGCGCGGACTGCCGGGTCGGCGACGTCGAGCGTCGGTGCGACCTCGCCCGCGGGGTCGCAGGCGAATTCGGCGACGAACGCGTGCTCGTCGCGCGGCGCGAAGCCGAAGCGCGGGTAGAACTCGCGCACCGACGGATTGGCGAACAGCAGCACCGGCTCGGCGCCGCAATGGTCCAGCGCCGCCGACAGGACCCGTCGGGCCAAACCGCGTCCACGCGTCTCGGGCAGGCAGAACACCGCGCCGACCTGCCAACCGTCGACCTCGCCGCCTTCGACCCTGAGCCGCATCCGCGTCAGCGAGGCGTTGGCGAGCACGCGCTCGCCGTCGAACAGCGCGAAGGCGAGGTAGTCGTCGTTCCACTCGCCCCAGTCGATCCAGCGCGCGAAGTCGGCACGCTGGAACACCGCGCGCACGCCGGCGCAGAACGCCGCGTGGGCGTCGCGATCGTCCGGCCCGAGCCGGCGCAGCACCACGCTCAGCGGATCGACCGGCTTGCCGTTGCGGCGGATCTCGAAATGCAGCATGTCGCGGCTGGCGCCGCTGCGGCCCATCTCGGCGATGGTCTGGCCGGCGCGCACGCCCTCGCCCTCGGCGACCAGGCGCTTGCGATTGTGGCCGTAGGCCGACAGCCACTCGTCGGAGTGCTTGACGATCACCAGTTCGCCGTAGCCGATCAGGCCTGCGCCGGAATACACCACCACGCCGTCGGCCGCCGCCTGCACCGGCTGGCCGTTGCTGCCGGCGATGGCGATGCCCTGGCGGGTCGGGTCGCCGGCGAGGAAGGTGCCGACGATCTTGCCGTTCGCGGGCCAGGCCCAGCGCACCGGGCCCTTGGGCAGCGTCGCCGGCGCGGGCGCCTGAGGCGACGCTGCGGCGGGCGTCGGCGCGTTCGGGGCGGCGGATGCCGCGGCCGGTGCCGTCGGCGGAGTCTGCGAAGTCGGCGCAGGTGCGGGTGGCGCGCCGACCGCGGGCTGCGCGGGCATCGGCGCGGTGGGCATCTCGACCCGGGTCGGCGCACTGGCCGCCGAGCGCTCGGTGGATGCGATCACGCCGCCCGACGCCGGGCGCGCAGGACGCGACGGCCCGGGATCGCCGGCCGCGCGCGCCGCGGCGCGCTCGCCGAGCCGCAGCACCTGCCCGGGATAGATCGTGTAGGGCGGCTCGATGCCGTTGCGCCGCGCGACCTCGCGATAGTCCAGACCGTGGCGGAAGGCGATGCCGTACAGCGTGTCGCCGCGCACGACCTGGTACTCGCCGGCGCGCGGCAGCGGGGTCGGCGCGGGGCGCTGCGGCTCCGCCGACGCGCGCGGCGGCGCGTCGACCGGCTCGACGCGCACGCTGCGTTCGGGAACGCAGGCCGCGAGCAGAGCGGCGGCGGCCATCGCGGCCAGGCAGCGCAGGGCGCGGCCTTGCCTCACCGGCCGAACTCCCACCACAGCACGCCGATGCCCACCAGCACGACCACCAGCCAGCCCAGCACTTCGACGTAGGTCCGCAGCATCTTCGACATCCGCTCCCCGCCAAGGCGGATCAGGCCGGTGACCAGAAAGAAACGGCCACCGCGGCCGACCAGCGATCCGAGGATGAAGGGTACGAGACCGATGCCCGTCGCACCCGAAGCGATCGTGAACACCTTGTACGGGATCGGCGTGAAGCCGGCGACGAACACGATCCAGAAGCCGTAGCGCTGGAACAGGCCCTGGATGTCCTCGAAGGTCTGCAGCTTGCCGGCGCGCTCGATCCACGGCATCACCAGATCCAGCGCGTAGGCACCCAGCAGGTAGCCGACCAGCCCACCCAGCACCGAGGCCACGGTGCACAGCGCGGCGAGGCGAAACCACGACTGCGGCTTGGCCAGCGTCATCGGCGCCAGCATCACGTCGGGCGGAATCGGGAAGATCACCGACTCGGCGGCGCTGATGCCGGCCATGTAGGCGGGCGCGTGGCGGTGCCCGGCCCAGACCAGGCAGCGGTCGTACAGCGGTCCGAAGATGCGCATCAGACCACCCCCGCCAGCAGCGGCACGAACACCACCGCGCCGAGGCTCTCCTCGACCACGCCCTCGGCGGTGCGGCGCATGCGGACGAGCTGCTGTCCCGCGCTGCCGCCCAGCGGCGCGACCAGCGTGCCGCCGGGCGCGAGCTGATCGAGCAGCGCCGGGTCGAGCGCCTCGCTGCCCGCGGTGACCAGGATGGCATCGAAGGGCGCGTGCTCGGCCCAGCCGGCGCGGCCGTCGTCGAAGCGGCTGCGGATGTTGTCGAAGCCGAGCTTGCGCAGCCGCCGGCGCGCGCCGCGCAGCAGCTCGTCGATGCGCTCGACGGTGTAGACGGTCTCGACCAGCGTCGCCAGCACCGCGGCCTGGTAGCCCGAACCGGTGCCCAGTTCCAGCACGCTGCGCGGCGTGCCGTGCTCGAGCAGCGCCTCGGTCATGCGCGCCACCACCCAGGGCTGCGAGATGGTCTGGCCGCGGCCGATCGGCAGCGCGGTGTCCTCGTAGGCGCGGCTGGCCAGGGCCTCGTCGATGAACAGGTGGCGCGGCACGGTGCGGATCGCCTCCAGCACGCGCGGATCGCGGATCGGCTCCATGCTGCGGCCGTTGGCCGCCCGCCCTGCGCGCAGGCTCTCGACCAGCCGGTCGCGGGCACGCTGCGAGGTCATGCCGAGGCCCTGGGCCTCGGGCCCGAGGCGCGACAGCGGGGTCATGCGCGCGCCGCCAGCGCCGCGGTCAGCCCGCCGACCCAGCTCGCCACCTTCTCCAGCGCCTGGTAGCGGGTGAGGTCGACGTGGATCGGGGTGATCGAGATGTAGCCCATCCGCACGGCGTGGAAATCGGTGCCGGGGCCGGCGTCCTGCTCGGCGCCGGCCGGGCCGATCCAATAGACCGTGCGGCCGCGCGGATCCTGCTGCGGCACGCAGGGCTCGGAGCGATGGCGGTTGCCCAGCCGGGTGACCTCGAAGCCGCGGATCTCTTCCCAGGGACGATCGGGCACGTTGACGTTGAGGATGGTGTCGGCGGGCAGCGGATCGACCAGCAGGCGCGCCATGATCTCCACCGCGGCGCGCGCCGCAGTCTCGAAGTGGCGACCGGCGTGGTCGCCGGTGGACAGCGACATCGCCAGCGCCGGCAGCCCGAGGAAGCGGCCTTCCATCGCCGCGGCCACGGTGCCCGAATAGATCACGTCGTCGCCCATGTTGGCGAAGTTGTTGATGCCCGAGACGACGATGTCCGGCTCGCGATCGAGCAGCCCGGTGAGCGCCAGGTGGACGCAGTCGGTCGGCGTGCCGGCGACGCTCCAGGTGTCTTCGCCCACCGGCTTGATGCGGATCGGCTGGTCGAGGGTGAGCGAGTTGCTGGCGCCGGAGCGGTCGCGATCGGGCGCGACGACGGTCACCTGGTGGCCGGCGGCGCGCAGGCCGGCGGCCAGGGTGCGGATGCCGGGCGCGTCGACGCCGTCGTCGTTGCTGACTAGTACACGCATTGCGGGGAGATGTCCGGGACCGCGCGGCGCGCGGCGAAGCGGCTATTTTGCCACGCCATCGCGACGCGGCCGGTACGCGGGCGAGACTACACTGCGGTCATGGCCCGACGTTCCCGCCCCATCGACGACGCGGACCGCGCCCTGTTCCGCGAGGCGATCGGCCCGGTGCGTCCCCTGGCGCCGCGCGAGGACCCGCTGCGCGCACCCGCCCCGGCACCCCTGCCGCGTCAGGCCGAGATCGACGAACGCGAGGCGCTGGCGCAGTCGCGCGAGGCGCCATTCGACGCCCCTGGACCCGGCGACGCGGCGCATTACCGCCGCCCGGAGATCGGCGAGCGGGTGTGGCGGCGGCTGCGCCGCGGCCACTACGCCGTCGAGGACGAGATCGACCTGCACCGCATGGAGGCAGCGCAGGCGGAGGCCGCGCTGCGAGCCTTCCTCAACGACTGCCTGCGCGCCGACCGCCACTGCCTGCGGATCGTCCACGGCAAGGGCCTGCACTCGAAGGAGGGCGCGCCGGTGCTGCGCGGACTGGTCGAGGCCATGCTGCGCCGGCGCGCCGACGTGCTGGCCTACGCGTCGGCGCCGCCCGCGCAGGGCGGCACCGGCGCGCTGCTGGTGCTGCTGGGCCGGCCGGGCGCAGGCTGAGGCGGGCCGAAGCGGGGCGCGCGGCCCGAAACGGGCCGCGGGGACCTCGCCCGCCCGCCGCCTCAGCCGCTCAACGCGGCGTGTCGCGCTGACTGCGGTACGGCGGATTGACCCACTGCACGACGACGCCGCGCTGCTTCGCGGCGGCTTCGACCGCAGCGATGTAGTCGGCATCCTGGCGCATTGGCGAGCGCTTCTCGGTCAGGCCCGCGCTGCCGCTGGACGCGCAGGCGGTGACGAGGAGGGAAGCGAGGAGAACCGGAACGATCCTGGCGTTGCGCATGACGACCTCCTGCCCGTGACGACGGAGACTCGGCGCCTGCATTCGACTCCTGCGGATTCCCTCAGGCGCCGCGCCCAGCATACGCCCGCCGCGGCGAGGAAGTGAGGCGTGGTTCGCTGTCGGCTGAACGGGTCGGCGCATCCGCGCCACGGACCGTCGCAGGAGGCTGCGGGAGCCGCCATGGCGGCGATCCGGCTACCGCCGCAGCAGCGCCTCGACCTCGTCGTCCTCGACCTGGCGGAAATCGCGGTACCAGGCGCCCACCGCGGCGAAGTGCGGCGGCGCGGCGAGGCAGACCACCTCGTCGGCGTCGGCCTCGACCAGCGCCAGCGCCTCCGGCGACGCCACCGGCACCGCGCAGACCAGCCGCGCCGGCCCGCGGGCGCGCACGGCGTGCAGCGCCGCCCGCATCGTCGCGCCGGTGGCCAGGCCGTCGTCGACCACGATCACCGTGCGTCCGGCCGGATTGATCGGCGCGCGGCCGGGCGTCCAGCGCTGCCGCCGCTCGCGGATCCTCGCCAGCTCGCGCGCGGTCGCCCGCTCGATGTAGCCGGGGTCGACCTGCAGCCACTCGAGGTCCGGATTGAGCAGGCGCCAGCCGCTTTCCTCGACGGCGCCGATCGCCAGTTCGGGGTTGTCCGGCGCGCCGAGCTTGCGCACCAGCACGATGTCGAAGTCGCCGCCCAGCGCGTCGGCGATCAGCCGCCCCATCGGCACCGCCCCGCGCGGGATCGCCAGCACCAGCGGATGGCGGCCGCGCAGGTGGTCGAGCGCCTCGGCCAGCCGGCGCGCCGCGTCCTCGCGATCGTCGAAGGGCAGGTCGTGGCGCATGCGCCGAGTCTACGCCGGCGCGGGCCTGCGCACGCCGCGATCAACGCTCCCAGGGCGGCGGCGGCGAGGCGATGCCGTAGCGCTGGCGCGCATCGGCGAGCCGCTTCGCCGGCAGCCGGCCCTGCGCGACGAGCGCCTGCAGCGCGGCGAGCACGATGGCGTGGCGATCGACCTCGAAGAAGCGGCGCAGCTGCGCCCGGCTGTCGCTGCGGCCGAAGCCGTCGGTGCCCAGCGTCAGCAGCGGCGCGTCGAGGTACTCGCCGATCAGCTGCGGCCAGGCGCGCACGTAGTCGCTGGCGGCGATCACCGGATCGTCACCCGGCAGCAGGCGCTGCAGCTGGGTCGACGACACGGCCTCGCCGAGCCGCGCCGCACGCTGCGCCGCGCGCGCCTCGCGGGCCAGCTCGCTGTAGCTGGTCGCGCTGAACACCTCGACGGCGATCCGCCAGTCACTGTCCAGCAGCTCGGCCGCGGCGATCACCTCGCGCAGGATGGCGCCCGAGCCGAGCAGCCGCACCCTGCCCTTCGCAGCCCTGGGCGCATGCGCAGCGAAGCGATACAGGCCGCGCAGCGCATCGTCGGCGGCATCAGGCGGCAGCGAAGGCTGCGGGTAGTTCTCGTTGACCAGGGTGAGATAGTGGAACTCGTCGCGCTGCTCGACCAGCAGGCGGCGCGCGGCGTGGTCGAGGATCAGCGCCGCCTCGCCGGCGAAGGCCGGATCCCAGGCGCGGCAGTTCGGCACCATCGCCGCCATGACCAGGCTCGAGCCGTCCTGGTGCTGCAGGCCCTCGCCGCTGAGCGTGGTGCGCCCGGCGGTGGCGCCGAGCAGGATGCCGCGGGCGCGCTGGTCGGCGGCGGCCCAGATCAGGTCGCCGACGCGCTGGAAGCCGAACATCGAGTAGTAGATGTAGATCGGCAGCATCGGCAGGCCGTGCACTGCGTAGCTTGTTGCCGCCGCGATCCACGACGACAGCGCGCCGGCCTCGGTGATGCCCTCTTCCAGCAGCTGGCCGTCGCGCGCCTCGCGGTAGCTGAGCATCGAGCCGGCGTCCTCGGGCTCGTAGCGCTGGCCGTCCGGGGCGTAGATGCCGATCTGGCGGAACAGGCTGGCCATGCCGAAGGTGCGCGCCTCGTCGGCGACGATCGGCACGATGCGCGGGCCCAGCGTCGGGTCCTTCAGCCAGTTGGTCAGCAGCCGCACCGCGGCCATGGTGGTCGACATCTCCTTGCCGTCGGCGGCGAGGGCGAACTCGCCGACCGTCGACAGCGCCGGCACCGGCAGCACCGGCGCATCGGCCTTGCGCGCCGGCAGCGGGCCGCCGAGCGCGGCGCGGCGCGCGCGCAGATAGCGCAGCTCGGCGCTGTCTTCGTCGGGCCGGCAGAAGCGCAGCCCCGCCACGTCGGCGTCGGAGAGCGGCAGGTGGAAGCGGTCGCGGAAGGCGCGCAGCGCGTCGAGGTCGAGCTTCTTGGCCTGATGCGCGGTCATCCGCGACTCGCCGGCGCCGCCCATGCCGAAGCCCTTCTTGGTCTTGGCCAGGATCACCGTCGGCCGGCCGCGGGTGGCGCAGGCGGCGGCGTACGCCGCGTGCAGCTTGCGGAAGTCGTGGCCGCCGCGGCGCAGCGCATCGATCTCGGCCTCGCTCATGTGGGCGACGAGCTTCTGCACCTCGGGATCGCGACGGAAGAAATGCTCGATGTTGTAGGCGCCGTCCTTGGCGCCCAGCGTCTGGTACTGGCCGTCGACGGTGGCCGCCAGCGCGCGCAGCAGCACGTGGTCGCGGTCGCGGGCGAACAGCGCGTCCCAGTCCGAGCCCCACAGCACCTTGATCACGTTCGGGCCGGCGCCGGTGAACAGCGCCTCGAGCTCCTGGATGATCTGGCCGTTGCCGCGCACCGGCCCGTCGAGCCGCTGCAGGTTGCAATTGATGACGAAGGTCAGGTTGTCGAGCTTCTCGCGCGCGGCCAGCGTGAGGCCGGCGATCGACTCCGGCTCGTCCATCTCGCCGTCGCCGAACACGCCCCAGACGCGCCGACCCGCGGTGTCGAGCAGACCGCGGTGTTCGAGATAGCGCAGGAAGCGCGCCTGGTAGACCGCGTTGAGCGGCCCGAGCCCCATCGAGCCGGTCGGGAACTGCCAGAAACCCGGCATCAGCCACGGATGCGGATACGAGCACAGCCCCCCGCCGTCGACCTCCTGGCGGTAGCGCGCCAGCGCCGATTCGTCCAGCCGGCCTTCGAGGAAGGCGCGGGCGTAGACGCCGGGCGCGGAGTGCGGCTGGAAGAAGACCAGGTCGCCGCCGCGGCCATCGCCGTCGCCGCGGAAGAAGTGATTGAAGCCGATCTCGAACAGCTCGGCGGCGGATGCGTAGCTGGCGATGTGGCCACCGAGTTCGCCGTGGGCCTGGTTGGCGCGCATCACCATGGCCAGCGCGTTCCAGCGCAGGATCGCGGTGATCCGCTCCTCGATCGCCAGGTCGCCCGGATACGGACCCTGCTGGTCCAGCGGGATGCTGTTGCGGTAGGCCGAGAACGGCTGCGCCGGCGGCGCCAGCCCGAGCGCCTGCGAGCGCGCCTCCAGCCGATCGATCAGGAAGCGCGCCCGCTCCCGGCCGCCGCGGGCGATCACCGCGTCGAGGGCGTCCACCCACTCGCGGGTTTCGTCGGGGTCGGCGTCGTGGCGGGAGGGTTCTTCGTCGGCGTGGTCAGGAGGCAGGGGCATCGTGTGGCGCGGGTCGGAAAGCAGGCGCGTAGCGTGCCCGCAGCGCGGCGCCGCGTCACGCGATCCGTTCGCGCGAGTCCTGACCGGGCAACACCGAGCGCAAGGGAGCGCGTCCCATGGCCCTGCTGGAAACCTCGACCGAAGTCCTCTCCGGACTGCTGCGGATCACCCTGCGGCTGTTCTGGGAGATCGCCGTCGAGCTCGTGCTGCACGGCACCGGCCGACTGCTGCTCGGCCGTGGACGGCGCGGCGATCCGCCGGACGACCAGGTCTGCACGCTGGTCGGCCTGCTGTTCTGGGCCGCGGTGATCACGCTGGCATGCTGGCTGGGGGCCGGCTGACCTTCTGAACCAGCCGTTTGCGGCCCAAGCAGTGTCACTTTAGTATCACTGCATGCGCACCGAACTCGTCACCACCCTCAAGCGCCAGGCCACCGAACTGCTCGCCGACCTCGAGCGCGAGCGCAAGCCGATCCTGATCACCCAGCACGGCCTGCCGAGCGCCTATCTGGTGGACGTGGAAACCTGGGAGTTGCAGCAGGCGCGCATGGCGATTCTCGAAGGCATCGCGCGCGGCGAAGTGGCCGCGGCGGAGGGCAGGATGCGCTCGCAGGCCGAGGTCGAGGCGCATTTCGCCCGATGGCTGAAGTAGTCTGGAGCGCGCCGGCGATCGCCGATCTGGAGGCGATCACAGACTTCATCTCGCTCGACAACCCCGCCGCGGCCGCCCGGCTCGTCGCCGACATCCTGCGCCACGTCCGGCTGCTCGCCGACCACCCCAGGGCAGGTCGGCGACCGCCTGAACTGGGCCGGTCCTCGCGCTACCGCGAGATCATCGAACCGCCTTGCCGCGTCTTCTGCCGGGTCGAGCCGGCACGCATCGTCGTCCTGCACGTGATGCGCTCCGAGCGAGTCCTCAGGCCGCGTCGACTCCGCGAGAAGCAGCGCTGACCTCGATACGTGGCGGACGCCGGGGCGGCCTATCCAAGCCCCATCGCGAACAGCGCGATGCACAGGATCACGCCGAACAGCGGCACCACCACGGTGAGTGCCGCCATCGGCGCATAGGCGGCCTTGTGCGTCTCGTTGCAGATCGCGCGGATGGTGGTGACGACGTAGCCGTTGTGCGGCAGCGAGTCGAGCACGCCCGAGGAGATCGCCACCACGCGATGCAGCTGGTCGGGGGCCACGCCCTGGGCGAGGAAGGTCGGCGCCAGCAGCGGCAGCGCGATCGCCTGTCCGCCCGAGGCCGAGCCGGTCATCGCCGCGATCAGGCTCACCGCCACGGCGGCGCTGACCAGCCCGCCGCCGGGCAGGTGGGTGACCACGTCGACCGCCACGCCGAACGCCGGCGACAGCTTGGCGACCGCGCCGAAGCCGACCACCGCCGCGGTGTTGCCGATGGCGATCAGCGCGCCGGTGCCGCCCTCGCCCATCGGCTTGCCCAGCTGCCGCCACTGCGAGGGCTGCAGCAGCGCCACGGCGAAGCAGCCGCCGAGCAGGGCGATGATCAGCGCCGAGGTCTTCAGGCTGTCGTGATAGACGAAGGCGATGCCCAGCACCACGGCCAGCGGCAGGATCGACAGCGCCGGTGACGGCAGCGCGCCGCCGCGCATCGTCGGATCGCCTTCGCGCGATTCGAAGCGCTCGCCGCGCTCGCGCGCGGCGCGCAGCATGCGGTTCAGCCACCAGGTGCCGAACGCCATCATGAACACCGCGACGACCAGGCTGGCCTGCCAGCCGGCGAGATGAGTGGTGCCCAGGTACGGGATCGGGATCCAGTTCTGGATCTCCGGCGAGCCGGCCGAGGTCATGGTGAAGGTCGCCGAGCCGAAGCCCAGCGCCGCCGGGATGTAGCGGCGCGGCAGGTCGGCCTCGCGGAACAGCGCCAGCGCCATCGGGTAGACCGAGAAGGCGACCACGAACAGGCTCACGCCGCCGTAGGTGAGCACCGCGCAGGCGCCGACCACGGCGATCGCCGCGCGCTTCACGCCGATCCTCGAGGTGATCCAGTGCGACAGGCTGTCGGCCGCGCCGGTGGCCTCCATCAGCTTTCCGAAGATCGAGCCGAGCAGGAACATGAAGAACCAGTTCGCGATGAAGCTGGTGAAGCCCTGCATGTAGCTGCCGACCAGGTCCGGCGCGCCCTCGGCGGCCAGCGGCGGCAGCAGGGCGATGCCGCTGCTCAGGGCGACGATCAGCGCGCACAGCGGCGTGGCCACGAACAGCGACATGCCGCGGATGGTGAGGACGATCAGCAGCGCGAGGCCGCCGATCAGGCCGATCATGCTGAGCATGGCAGGGCGTTCCGTGAAGGGTTATCGAAGAATGCACTTCCTGTGCATTCTTCAAGTCGCCAGTCCGGCACAGGTCCGTACTCGCTCCCGACGGATCGATCGCTTGCGCGATCGATCCGCGACCAGTCCATCCCTGGACTGGCCATGCAGGCTGTTTTCCAACTGCCTGCCAGTGCGGCGCTTCGGAGTTCGCAGCCCATTCGAGGTGAGACCGAACCGCGAGTCAGCCTCTCCCGCTGGCGGGAGAGGCCGCGTCGAAGGCGCGGGTGAGGGTGGCACCGTGCCGCGCCGCGACATTGCAGCCACGGCGCCAGCTCCGGGCCCCACCCCCACCCCAACCCTCTCCCGCCAGCGGGAGAGGGAGTCCTCGGCACGGGCAGCTAGTGATCGCCGATTCCGAAGCACTGCACCAGGTGGGCGCATGGTCGCGGCCGGCCGCGACGGCGGTAACTGTACGAAGGTACGAGTTACTTCCCCAGCGGTGCGGCCGAAGATGCGCCCACCGAAGAACCGCCTGCGGCCAGCCCCTGCCGCATGCCCACGACAAGGGAGACCCCGATGAACCGTTCCGAGACCCGTCCGCAATCCGTTTCGAGCGGCCTGCACCGCCACGCGCTGAGCCTCGCCATCGTCGCCGCGCTGGCGATGCCCGTGGCGCACGCCCAGGAGGCCGGCGACGAGGCCGAGGCGCCGAAGTCGGCGGCGGCCGAGATGAGCTCGGTCACGGTCACCGCGCGCAAGCGCGAGGAGACCCTGCAGGACGTGCCGATCGCGGTCACCGCCTTCACCGCCGACGCGCTCGACCGCCTCAATGTCGAGGACCTGGGCGACCTCGGCGCCTTCGTCCCCAACCTCACCATCTACGCCGCGCGCGGATCGTCGAGCACGGTCACCGCCTACATCCGCGGCATCGGCCAGAGCGACCCGCTGTGGGGCGTCGATCCGGGCGTGGGCATCTACCTCGACGACGTCTACATCGCCCGTCCGCAGGGCGCCCTGCTCGACGTGTTCGACGTCGAGCGCATCGAGGTGCTGCGCGGCCCGCAGGGCACGCTGTACGGCAAGAACACCATCGGCGGCGCGATCAAGTACGTCTCCTCGCCGCTCGAGGAGGACTTCTACGGCCGCGTCTCGCTCACCGCCGGCAACCACGGCCAGGTCGACGGCAAGTTCAGCCTGAACGCGCCGGTCGGCGAGGGCTGGGTGATGCGCGTCGCCGCCGCCTCGCTCAACCGCGACGGCTACGGCGAGAACCTGATCACCGGCGACGACGTGTCGGACAAGAAGATCGCCGCCGCCCGCGCCACGCTGGGCTACGTCGGAGGCGAGGACTTCTCGGCCAGGTTCACCGTCGACTGGATGGACGACGGCAGCGGCGTGCGCGCCGCGCAGATGCTGGCGCCCAACCGCTTCGCGCCGACCTTCGCGCCGCTCGACGACCGCTACGACGTCCGCAACGGCATGCCCAACATCAACGACACGCAGATGAAGGGCGCGTCGGCGACGCTGAACTGGAACCTCGGCGACGCCTGGACGCTGCGGTCGATCACCGCCTACCGCGAGTCCGACACCGAGACCAACATCGACTTCGACACGCTGCCGGCCACCATCGCCGACGTCAAGGCGTTCTACAGCGACGAACAGCTCTCGCAAGAGTTCCAGCTCAACTACGACAACGCCGGCGACTTCCGCGGCGTGATGGGCCTGTACGCCTTCCAGGGCGAAGCCGGCGGCCAGGTGCTGAACAACTTCTTCGGCCTGGTGTTCGGTGACACCCAGGGCGTGGTCGACACCGACTCGATCGCCGTCTACGGCGAGGGCACCTGGGATCTGTCCGACAAGTGGTCGGTCACCGGCGGCCTGCGCTACACCCACGAGAAGAAGGCCGCCGACGTCTTCAACATCGGCTACACCGACGCCACCTTCTCCACGCCGAACGGCGTCGTCGCCGCCGACTTCGAGGACTCGATCACCTTCAACAACGTCTCGCCCAAGCTGTCGATCGACTACCGTTGGGACGAGAACACGCTGGTCTACGGTCTGGTCACCCGCGGCTTCAAGTCCGGCGGCTTCAACATCCGCGCCCAGGCCACGGCAGTGCCGCGCTCGCGCCTGCCCTTCGACGACGAGAAGGTCACCAGCTTCGAGATCGGCGCCAAGAACGCCTTCATCGACGACACGGTGTTCCTCAACCTCGCCTACTTCTACAACCGCTACGAGGACATCCAGCTCAGCGTCTTCACCGTGGTGCCGGGCAGCGATCCGCCGACCTTCTTCGGCGACTTCACCAACGCCGGCAAGGGCACGGCCAAGGGCGTCGAGGCCGAGTACGCGATCCAGTTCACCGACCGCTTCAGCATCCAGGGCAACGTCGCCTGGCTGGACACCGAGTACGACACCTTCATCTCCTCGGGCGTGGACATCGCCGACAGCCAGCGCTTCACCAACGCGCCCAAGTTCACCGGCGCGGCCACCGCGATGTACGTCGCGCCGCTGGCCTCGGGCGGCACGCTCACCACCCGCGCGAGCTGGAGCTACCAGAGTCCGGTCGACCCGACCACCGACCTGTCGCCGGCGATCCGCCAGCCCGAGTACAGCCTGTTCGGCGCCAGCATCATCTGGCAGACCGCCGGCAACTGGCGTTTCTCGCTGGATGGCGCCAACCTGTTCGACAAGACCTACCGCACCACCGGCTACAACATCGCTGCGCTCGGCGTACTGACCGGCTTCTACGGCGCGCCGCGCACCTACTCGCTGACCGCGACCTATGACTTCTGACGCTTCTCCGACCTGCTGCACTTTCGCCCGGCGCCTCGCGCCGGGCTTTTTCTTTCTGGGCCTGGTCGCTTGCTCGGCCGAGCCGCCGGCCGCGCCGCCGCTGCCTGCACTGGCGATCGACCCCGCCCGCGTCACCGTGTCGGGCCTGAGCTCGGGCGCCTACATGGCGCAGCAGCTGCACCTGGCCTACAGCGACCGCATCGCCGGCGCGGCGCTGCTCGCCGGCGGCCCCTACGGCTGCGCCCGCGGCGACCTGCGCATCGCCTTGGCCGAATGCATGGCGCCCGAAGATGCCGCGCTGCCTGCGCTCGCGCCTCTGGCCGATGCCGTGCGCACGCGCGCGGCGGACGGACGTCTGGCGCCGCTTGCCGGCCTCAACGGCGACCGCGTCTGGGTCTACCGCGGCAGCGCCGACGCCATGGTCGGCGAGCCGGTGACAGCGGCCTCGGCCGACCTCTACGCGGCCATCGGCGCCGAGGTCGCACTGCAGCGCAGGTTCGACCTGCCTTACGCCCATCTGCTGCCCACCGCGCCGCCGGGCGACGACTGCGCCACCGCCGCCCCGCCGCACCTCGCCCGCTGCGGCTTCGACGCCGCCGGCGAAGCGTTCCGCCACCTCTACGAGGTGACCGCCCCCGCGCAGGTCGCCCAGGGCGAGCTGCGCAGTTTCGACCAGCGCCCCTACGCCGACGATCCCGCCGACCCGCCCGGCCACCCCAGCGGCTTTCTCTATGTCCCGCCGGAGTGCGCCGCCGGCAAGACCTGCGGCCTGCACGTCGCCCTGCACGGCTGCGAGCAGTCGGCGGAAACGATCGACGACCTGTACGCCCGCAACAGCGGCTTCAACCGCTGGGCCGATGCCGCGAACGTGGTCGTGCTGTATCCGCAGACGCGCTCGAGCCTGAGCCCGCTCAACCCCAAGGCCTGCTGGGACTGGTGGGGCTACACCGGCCCCGACTACGACACCCGCGACGGCGCGCAGCTGCGCTGGATCGCGCGGATGGCCGCGGCGCTGGGGGCGCCGCTGCGGGACTGAGGCGGCCGGCGAACCGGGCGGGCAAAGCATGCTGACCCGACTCCAAACATGAATGAAACCCGAACCGGCAGGATCGGTTTTCTGCATTTCGATATGCGAGAAGTCGCCCCGAGACGACACTGCGCGCGCGTGCACGCTACCTGAGCACTCTGTCAAGGCTGGTTCGTCACGGTTGGGCCATTTAGGCTGCGCGCCGCCCAATCCATGAAGGCCGCGTCAAGGCTCCCCTTGTTGCCGCCGGTTTCGCGCTGAGCCGCGGGGACGGATGGGATGCAAGCCCCCATCCACTTCTCTGTTCCCCCGGAGCGACCATGCGCCTCGCCGCCCTGTCCCTGCTCGCCCTCGTCCTGGCGGGCACCGACGCGTTCGCGACTGAAGTCCGACTGCGCCACGACCGCAGCGGCAACATCGTCTCGGTCACGCCGTCCGACCTGCCCGGCACCGCGGAGCTGATCGCGGTCGATCCCCCCTTCGGGCAGGTCGGACAGACGGTCCAGCTCAAGGGCCTGGGCCTCGATTCGGTCGGGGTCGTGCACTTCGGCCTGTCGGACCAGACGGCTCTCGTCGCCGGCGAACGCGCCATCAGTCTCCAGGTGCCCCCCGCGGCGCAAAGCGGCCCGATAGGCATTTCGGTCGGCGCGCAACGCATCGACTCCAGCGCGGTGTTCGTCGTTCTGCCGACCGAGATCCCGTCGACTTCGGTGGCGGGCATCGCCGCCGCCAGGCTCGGCGAGCCGATGGACATCGGGCTGATCGGCGCGCGCTGGTCACTGCTCACGTTCTCCGGCGATGCGGCCGGAGCCGCCAGCCTGATGCTCTCCAGCGTCGATCAGCCGGCCGCGGCGCCTGTGGAGATCCGACTGCTCGGCCCGCAGGGCGAAGTCCTGCAGTCGACATCGACGACCCTCGCGGCGCCCGCGGTGCACCTCACCGTGCCGCGCACCAGCGGCATGCATGTGCTCGCCCTCCGCACCCCGAAGTGGGCGCGCGTGCGGGCGACGCTTCGGTCCGATCTGGAGCTGGTCGCCGACGGGTCCCCGACCGTCGCCAACGCGGTTCACCCTACCCCTTCCGTTCGACTCGCATTCGCCGCGCAGCCGGGAGAGAGCTACAGCCTTGGGTTCACCTCTCTGTCGACCAGCGTCAGCTCCAAGCGGATCAACTTTGATCTCTATCGACCGAACGGCACTCTGTGGAAGACAGCGCGTTGCGGGAGCACGTCGGTGATGAACCAGTGCGGCATGGTGCTTCGCAATCTGACTGCTGGCGGCATCTATACGCTCATCGCGAAGCCGGACTCTGCTTCTACCACCAGCTTCAGTAGCCTGGTCTACCTCAACCGGAACATCGAGCAGGCTCAGGCGATCGGTGCCGCCCAGTCGCTCCAGCTTGCGCGACCGGGACAGATCGCGACCTTGGCGTTCGATGGCGTGGCCGGTCAGCGTCTTCAGGTCGGCATTTCCGACATCAGCATCAGCGGGAGCAGTTCCCGCTTCGAGATGGTCTTTCGTGCGCCGGACGGCAGCTGCCTGTTCTCGGGTTGCCCGGTTTGGAACCACTATCCGAGCGCCTTGCTCGAGCTTCCAGTGCTGCCGGCGGACGGCCGCTACACCGCCGAGGTCGAGTTCTACAACGACGGCAACGTGTCGCCGACAGGCTCGTCGACGATCACGCTGACGCAGGACGACGAGCGCCCCATCGTTCCAGACTCCAGCTACGCCTCGGTCGGTTCAGTCCTTTACGGACAGCGCTATCGGTTGGCGTTCGAGGCGATGGCAGGGGAAAGTTACAGCTTGGGTGTCAGCTCGATCAGCACGACTCCGGTCGACCAACGAGTCACCTTGACGGTCATTCGGCCCAACGGCACGTCCTATCGCACGATGACCTGCGGCAAGAAATGGTCGCCGCACGACTGCGACGCGGTGATGCGCGGATTGCCCGAGTCCGGAACCTATACCGTGCTCGTCGCGCCGACGAATCATGGGACGTTGGCGTACTCGTTGCGCGTGTGGCTGTCGAGCGAAGTGCGCGAACACCTGGACGTCGATTCATCGAAAGTGCTGGCATTGCCACGACCAGGTCAGATCGCGAACGTGACTTTCAACGGCACGGTCGGTCAGCGTCTTCAATTGGGTACTTCCGAGTTTGTGGCTACCGCGAGCGACTCACACCTTGGGGTCGTCATCAGGGCGCCTGACGGTACCTGTCCGCTGGCACCCGGTTGCGCGCCATCCTTCATCGGTTCGAACCCGAGCAGCAAACTGTTCGACTTGCCGACCCTAACCCAGGATGGCACCTATTCCGTTCGGTTCGACACTGTCGGTGCGGGCAAGAACTCTGCGGCAGCTGCGACCCGAGTTACGCTCACCGAGGACAGCATCCAGACCATCAATGCGGACTCCGGCTACGTGCAGTTGACCGCACCGCTGCACGGTCAGAGGCATCGGTTGCGCTTTGAGGCGCAGGCGGGAGACAGCTACAGCCTTGGAGTCAGCGCAATCTCGACGACTCCTACCGACAACCGGGTAACTCTGCAGGTGGTTCGGCCTAACGGCAGTACCTACCGTACGATGACCTGCGGCAAGGACTGGTCGCCGAACCAGTGCTCGGCAGTGATGCGCGATCTGCCGGAGACCGGCACATACGAAGTGCTGGTCAAGCCTTCCGGCGACGGCATGCTGAGCTACTCGGTACGGGTGTGGCTCAGTCGCGAGCTTCAGCAAGACATCATCGTCGGCGCAAGCGCAGTGTTGGCGTTGGAACGTCCAGGGCGCGTGGCCACGCTATCGTTTGATGGCGTTGCGGGCCAGCGCCTACAACTCGGCGTCAGTGGCGCCGCCTTCTCTGTGCAGCACTCCAGCTTCGCGATGGTGATACGGAGGCCCGACGGTTCATGCCTGGTTGCAAGCAACTGCGCAGCGTCCACCTTCGGGGCCGCCGCCTCCCTCCTGGAAATGCCGATCCTTCCGGAGACGGGCCGATACCGGATTCAGGTCGAAGTTCCGAGCCAGGGCAAGAACTCCGCGCATGGATCGGCCACGCTCGCGTTGACTGAAGACCTTATGGGCAACATCGAAACGGATGGCGCCTACTCGCAGGTGACGTCCACCCTGTATGGCCAACGCCACCGCCTGCAGTTCGAAGGTCTGTCTGGCCAGAGTCTGAGCCTGGGGGTCAGCTCACTCACCACGACTCCGACAGGGCGGGCGATCAGGTTCATCGTTCTCCGGCCGAACGGATCGATCCTCAAGACCGCCAACTGTGGGACTACTTCGCTGCAGAATCAGTGCAGTTCCGAGATGCGGGACCTGCCCGACAGTGGCACCTATACCGTGCTGGTACGGAACTACGACAACACCGCGCTCTCCTACAGCGCTCGGGTGTGGCTGAGCAGCGAGATTCAGCAGGACATCGTGATCGGGACTCCACTGGTCCTGAGCTTGCTGCGCCCTGGACAAATTGCAACCCTGAGCTTCAGCGGGAGCGCGGCGCAGACCTTGCGCCTGACAATGAGCAGCCCGGCGACGTCTCCGAGCAACAGTAACTTCGAGTTCCTGCCGCTTCTTCCCGATGGTGTCTGCCTGCTGTCGAGCAACTGTGCACCCTGGCGAACCTTCCGGGCCGGGTTCACGGATTTCCCTGCGCTCCCGCAGACTGGCCCATACCGAATGCGAGTCCGGTTCTACGACACCGGCCTGCAATCCAGTAGTGGCTCGGCAACTCTAGTGCTGGCGCCAAAGCCATGAACGCTGTTCGCCGCTTCCCGAATCGCGCGGTCGTGTCGCTCGTGCGGAGCACTTCGCTCTCCAGTGCTCGAGCACAGGGGTTCTCAGTTTCGTTGGGATCCGGATGCCCCTGGGCAAGTCTGGTGGCGTCGGCAGCACAAGGCCACTTCGCACGGGAGGGTGGGCTGGACGGCTTCGGACCGCACAACCCCGAACGCCTGGTCGAGAAGTGCGGAGAGTGCAGCAGGATTCAGCCACGAACGCCAACCCTCGCGTGCCTGTCACGCGCCGATTGCAATCTCCGGTTCACCCACACGACAGCGGAAACGGATCTCCCGGCTTTGCTCCAGCCCGGTCCGCATCCAATCCGCGTCGAGTTCTACAACAACGGTCGGCAGTCGGTCAGCGGCTCCGTCACTCTCAACCTGAGTCTGCTGCCATGATCATTCACGCCTCGAGGATCGCGAGTTGCCTCTCGCTGGTAACGCAGTTCGTCGCGTTCATCTTCCTGTCGGTGGCCGCTACTGGCCACGCTCTCGCGGACAACGGTCAGTGTCGGTGGGAAGGTGGACCGGGGTTTCCCTTCCATCCAGCGTGCGCGTCGCAGGATTGTCCGTCAGACGGCGGCTCTGCGCGCTGCAGCGAACCGATCATCACACCGCCCTTGGGGCGCTTGCCGTCGAACGTCGATCCCGAGTACTACAGCTACGGCCTCTGCCATGAAGGGTTCTACGCCCCGATCGTGGAGGGCTACTGGTGCAGCGCGGCCCGGGGAACGTGGACCCACTTCACGGCACCTGAACCCTGTGTCGGCGTTTCCAGAGACGACTACTACAACGGCTTGCCTCGGGCACCCTTGCGTGAAAGCCTGATTGTTCCCACTGCCCAGCGGTTCTCGCGCGGTCCTCTCGACAACAGCGCGATCTGTGGTGCGCCCCAGCTCATCGAGGACACCGGCTGGGGCTTCACGTCCGGCGCCAACACCGACTGCATCCGGGCGCTGCCCGTCTTTCGGAACGGCATCGACCTGATCGAGCACCGCAAGCTGGTATTCGAAGGCTTCATCGGAAAGGGTGACACCAGCTGCAGCAGGATGAGCACGCAGGAGCTCAGGGCCGTCAAGACGCGAAACGTCGTGTGCCCCGCGGGCTACACCCTGAGAACCAAGCCGAACGGCGACCTACACTGCTTCAAGGGGGCCATCGACGGAACCTGCCCATTGCCCTCGCCCACCCAGCCGGCATCAGGCACCAAGCTGCTCACCGAATCCGACTTCGTCGGCTCGGGCCCCGGCGCCCTGCGCTTCAACCGGCACTACCACAGCCTTGGCTACTTCCGCGCCGGCCACGGCTCGGCCGAAAAGCTGAACGCGTGGCAGGAGTACTGGAAGCACACCTACGACCGACGCCTGTACCCGATCGAGAACGGCTGGGTCGTCATCCAGTTCCCCGACGGAAAGGTCCGCTACTTTGACCCCACCGGAAAGGAGTCGCTCAACCTCGACGGCCAGGGCCATCGCCTCGCGACCTTGCCGGAGGGCGGATGGCGGCTCACGACGCCGAGCCACGATCAGGAAACCTTCGATGCCGACGGCAAGCTGCTGAGCATCGAAACCGTCGCCGGTCTTCGCACCACGCTGCACTACGGCCAAGACGGGCTGCTCGAAGCGGTCGTCGACCACTTCGGCCGCTCGCTCGTCCTCAACCACGATGCCGCGGGCCGTCTCGCCAGCGTGGTGACGCCTGACGATCAGATCATCACCTACACCTACACGGCGGCCGGCATGCCGGAGACCGTCCACTATCCCGACCAGACCAGCCGCCAGTATCACTACGAGCACGCCGGCAACCCGTATCTGCTGTCCGGCTACAGCGACGAGAACGGGGTCCGGCTGACCACCTACCGTTACGACGCATCCCTGCGCGTGACGCTGACCACGCGCCCGGGCGACGACCGCAAGACCACGTACAGCTACCCCAGCACCAGCCGCACCATCATCACCGACGCGCTCGGCACCTCGCGCAACTTCGACTACGCCATCAAGGGCGGCGTCCTGAAGCAGACGTCGATGAGCCAGCCGTGCTCGACCTGCGGCGGCAGCAACCAGACGCTGGAGTACGACGCCAACGGCAACGTCAGCATGCGCGTCGAGTTCGGCGGCAAGCGCACCCACTACCAGTACGACCTCACCCGCAACCTCGAGACGCTGCGCACCGAGGGGCTGAGTTCGACCGGTGCCACCACGCCCGAGACCCGCACCATCGCCACCCAGTGGCACCCGGTCTACCGCCTGCCGGTGCGCATCGAGCGCTCGATGGGCGCAGGCAAGCCGCCGCGGATCGAGACCATCGACTACGACGCCACCGGCAGCGTGGTCTCGCGCACGCTGTCCTCGGACGGGCTGAGCCGCACCTGGACCTACGTCAACGACGGCCTCGGCCGAGTGACGCAGATGGACGGGCCGCGCAGCGACGTGGCCGATGTCACCACCTATGCGTACTTCGCCGACGACGATGCCTGCAGCGGCTGCCGCGGGCAGCTCAGGACCGTCACCAACGCCGCGGGCCACGTCACCACCTACGAGACCTACGATCTCGCCGGCCGGCCGCTGCGCATCCGCGACGCCAACGGCGTGGTCACGCGGATGGAGTACGACGTCCGCGGTCGCCTGAAGCGGCGCATCGCCGACGCCGACGGCGTCGCGCCGGTCACCACCACCCTGCACTACGACGACGCCGGCCTGCTCGAGCGCATCGAGACCCCCGACGGCGAGACCCGCTACGAGTACGACGACGCGCAGCGCCTCACCGCCGTCGCCGACGCGCTCGGCAACCGGATCGAGTACACGCTCGACGCCGCCGGCAACCGCAGGGAGGAGCGCACGCTCGATCCGCAGGGCGTGCTGCAGCGCAGCCTGCGCCGCGACATCGACAGCCTCGGCCGCACCCTGCAGCAGATCGGCGGCATGGGCCACGCGACCCACTTCGAGTACGACGGCGCCGGCCGCGTGGTCGCCCAGCTCGATCCCGAGCACCAGCTCACGGTCAGCGCCTACGACGCGCTGGGCCGGCTCGTCTCGACGGTCGACGCGATGCGCGGCAACACCGGCTACGCCTATGACGGCGCCGACCAGCTGGTGGCGGTGACCGACGCCGAGGGCAAGCAGACCCGCTACGAGTACGGCGCGCTGGGCGACCTGCTGAACCTGGTCAGCCCCGACACCGGCACCACCAGCTACGCCTACGACGCGAGCGGCCTGCGCACCACCCAGACCGATGCCCGCGGCGTCGAGACCCGCTACCGCCACGACGCGCTGGGCCGCCTTACCGCCATCGAGTACGACCAGGCCAGCCTCAACATCGCCTTCGGCTACGACGAGGCCGACGCCGTCACCGGCTGCACGGCGTCCAACCCGATCGGCCGACTCACCAGCATGACCGACGCCAGCGGCATTACGCGCTGGTGCCACGACCGGCTCGGTCGCATCGCATCCAGGCGCAGCGTGGTCGGCGGCAGCGCCTTCGAGGTGCGCTACGGCTACGACACGGCGGGGCGGATCACCTCGGTGCGCTATCCCAGCGGCGGCGAGCTGCGCATCGCCCGCGACGCGGCCGGGCGGGCGCAGTCGGCAGACTGGGTCAGCGCCGGCGGCCAGGTGCGGCCGGTGCTCACCGCCATCGAGCATCTGCCCTTCGGGCCGATCTCGGCGCTGCACTACGGCAACGGCCGGGTGCAGCGGCGCGTGCACGACGCCGACTACCGGCTGCTCAACCTCGAGGGCCTCGACCTCGCTGGCGCGCCGCGCAGCTTCGGCTACGACGCGCTCAACCGGCTCAGCGCCGAACAGGCCGACGGCGTCGATATCGGCTACGCCTACGACGCGATCGGCAACCGCACCGAGCGCCGCGACGGCGCGCAGCTCACGCCCTACGTCTACGCCCCCGACAGCCACCGGCTGCAGGGCGTCGGCGGCGAGCTGCGCAGCTACGACGCCAACGGCAACAGCACCGCCATCGGCAGCGCCGCGCTCAGCTACGACGCGCGCAACCGCCTGGTCGAATACCGCAACGGCGCGCTGGTCGCCAACTACCAGTACAACGGCCGCGGCGAGCGGGTCAGCAAGACCGTCTCCGGCGCGCAGCGTCGCTTCGTCTACGACGAAGGCGGCCAGCTGCTGGGCGAGTACGATGGCAGCGGCCAGCCGGTGCAGGAGTTTCTCTGGCTCGACACCTTGCCGATCGCCGTGGCCAGCAGCTCAGGTCTGCTGATGATCGAGGCCGACCACCTCAACACCCCGCGCGCGCTCAGCGACGCGACCGGTCGGATGGTGTGGCGCTGGGCGCTGGGGCAGGATGCCTTTGGTGGCGGCGTGGCTGAGGGGGATCCGGATGGGGATGGGGCGTCGGTGAGCTTTGGGATGCGGTTTCCGGGCCAGTACTTCGATGCGGAGTCGGGGCTGCATTACAACGTCATGCGCGACTACGATCCCTCAACAGGTAGGTACATCGAGAGCGATCCCCTGGGGATTTTCGGAGACATTGCGACCTTCGCATATGCTCAGAGCCAACCGTTGAAGTACATCGACCCGGACGGCCGAAAGCCCGTCAAGAGTTGTGGAGGAAATGGTCAAGTCGTGTGCGACGGCAATGGTGGCTTCAAGGCCGAGGTGTGTAACAGCAACCGCTGCACGGCAGCATGTACTTGGGCACATGAGAATCAGCATGTGCAGGACTTTCAGGTATTTGCTCCTAATCGATGTCGAAACAAGCCCGAAGGTGGCAATCCGTTCGAGAGTTACGACGACTACAGCGGTCTAGTCGACAAAATCGAATGCTTCGGCTCAGCAGCATCGATTCGCTGCGCAACCGAGAAGCTAAACAACGTCGGTTCCTGCACGGATCCGA
>VFQU01000628.1_pt1 | contig 28596 bp, 24 predicted proteins | sample 3512311 | NCBI WGS metagenome assembly VFQU01 (sample SAMN10412377, study PRJNA504923) | tailings metagenome | isolation source: Relicate 3 Philex TSF3 active mining site | place: Philippines: Tuba, Benguet | collected 2017-08-29
GAACACCGCCAGCGCCTGCTGGGACAGGGGAAAGAAGCGCAGCCGGGCGCGGAAGCGCAGTACCAGGAAGGCGATGATCGACAGCCGCATCGCCTGCTCGCCGAACAGCGTGCCGAACACCAGGTCTGCCGCCAGGCCGATCAGGAAGGCGCTGCCGAGCCCGATCCGGTCGGGCGCCTCCAGCAGCCAGTAGATCAGCACCAGCGCGATCCAGTAGGGGCGCAACGGCGCGAGCGCCGCGGGCAGCGGCAGCAGGCCGAGCAGCAGCCCCGCCGCGATGCTGGCCAGCAGCAGGCCGGGAGAGACGCGCGAACGGCTCATGGTGGGCGGGCGTCGCTGCTCGGCGCGACGGCGGCGTCCGCCGGCGGGGACGCTGCGGATGCGGGGGGCCCGGCTTCGCGCGCAGCGGCGTCCGCCACCTCCCAGACCAGCAGCACCTCGCCGCTGCGGTCCAGCGCCGCCACCGGAGCGGCTTCGGCGACGACGAACAGTCGGGTGTCGTCAGGCAGCAGCCGGGTGACGCGGGCGACCTGCAGGCCCGCCGGGAAGCCGCCGCCCAGGCCGCTGGTCAGCAGCAGGTCGCCGACGCGGATGTCCGCGCTCTGCGGGATGTTGGGGACCACCAGCCGGTCGAGATCGCCGCTGCCGAAGGCGATCGTGCGCAGCCCGGAGCGCTGCACCTGCACCGGCACCGCGTGGCTGGGATCGCTGACCAGCAGCGCGGTCGAGCGCAGCGCCCCGACCTCGATCACCTGTCCGACCAGTCCGCGGGCGTCGATCAGCGCCAGTCCGGGCACGATGCCGTCGCGCGCGCCGCGGTCGAGCAGCAGGCGGTGGCGGAACGGATCCAGATCGATGTCGGACAGTCGTGCGAGCTGCACCTTCAGCTCGAGTCCGCGGGTGCCGCCGAGCAGCTCGCGCAGCCGCGCGTTCTCGCGCTGCAGGTCCTCGAGGCGGGCGAGCTGGGCGCGGGCGACCAGCAGCTCGGCCAGCAGGGTGTCGCGCTCGCCGGCGAGGCGTCCGCGCGTCACCACGCCGTCGCGGATGGCATGGGCAAGCCGGGCCGGCAGGGCCGCCAGCGCGTACAGCGGCTCGTTGAGCAGGGACAGCCAGGCGCGGGCCTGGGCGAGGTGGCCACCGCGGTGGTCGACCACCATCAGGAACACCGCGAGGATCAGGTAGGCGAGCAGGCGCAGCGGTCCCGACCCGCCCTCGGCGAACAGCGTCCCGGTGGGGCCTCCGGCGTAGGCCAAGGCGTCGCCTCCTGCGGTGGCCGGACCCGCTTACTCCGGGGCGAAGAAGTCGTTGCCGTGCATGTCGATCAGCTCCAGCGCCCGGCCGCCGCCGCGGGCGACGCAGGTCAGCGGATCGTCGGCGACGTGGACGTGCAGGCCGGTCTCCTCGGAGATCAGCTTGTCGAGGTCGCGCAGCAGGGCGCCGCCGCCGGTGAGCACGATGCCGCGGTCGTAGACGTCGGCGCACAGCTCGGGCGGGGTCTGCTCGAGCGCCGCGCGCACCGCCGAGACGATGCCCGACAGCGGTTCGTGCAGCGCCTCGAGGACCTCGTTGGAGTTGATCGCGAAGTTGCGCGGCACGCCCTCGGCGAGGTTGCGCCCGGAGACTTCGATCTCGCGCACCTCGGCCTGCGGGAAGGCGCAGCCGGCCTCGATCTTGATCCGCTCGGCGGTGGTCTCGCCGATCAGCGTGCCGTGGTTGCGGCGGACGTAGTTGATGATCGACTCGTCGAAACGGTCGCCGCCGATCCGCACCGACTGCGAGTAGACGATGCCGTTGAGCGAGATCACCGCCACTTCCGAGGTGCCGCCGCCGATGTCGAGCACCATCGAGCCGCGCGCCTCGTGGATCGGGATGCCCGCGCCGATCGCCGCCGCCATCGGCTCCTCGATCAGGAACACCTCGCGGGCGCCGGCCTCCTCGGCCGATTCCTTGATGGCGCGGCGCTCCACCGAGGTCGAGCCGCAGGGCACGCAGATCAGCACGCGCGGACTCGGCCGCAGGAAGCGCGCCCGGTGCACCTTGCGGATGAAGTGCTTGAGCATCTCCTCGGTGGTGGTGAAGTCGGCGATCACGCCGTCCTTCATGGGCCGGATGGTGCTGATGTTGCCCGGGGTGCGGCCGAGCATGCGCTTGGCCTCCTGGCCGACCGCGGCGACCGACTTGGCCGAGCCCGATCCGCGGTCCTGGCGGATCGCGACGACCGACGGCTCGTTCAGCACGATGCCCTGGCCGCGGACGTAGATCAGCGTGTTGGCCGTGCCGAGATCGATCGACAGGTCGTTGGAGAACAGCCCGCGCAGGCTCTTGAGCATGGTGTGGGGAATCGCGCCGAGGGTGTGAAGAAAAGCTCGATACGATAACAAGACGAGGCCGGCGGGGACAGCGCGGCGCGGGCCGGCGGTGTGCGCCGGTTCACGCTTTGCCGCGCCGCGGCGACGCCCGGAGCGGGACTGCGGTTACCATGCCGCGGTCCCCGCAGGGGCCCGCCCCGGCGGGGCATGGCGGCGACCTCCCCCAACTGACGATTCCGGAGTGCTGATGTCGGCGCTGATCTGCGGCTCGCTGGCCTACGACACCATCATGGTGTTCCAGGACCAGTTCAAGAACCACATCCTTCCGGACAAGGTCCACATCCTCAACGTCAGTTTCCTGGTGCCGCGGATGCGCCGCGAGTTCGGCGGCTGCGCCGGCAACATCGCCTACAACCTGAAGCTGCTCGGCGGCGACCCGATCCCCATGGCCACCGTCGGCCAGGACTTCGGGCCCTACCGCGAGCACTTCGAGGCCTGCGGCATCCGCCTCGAGCACGTCAAGGAAATCAAGGACCTGTACACGGCCCAGGCGTTCATCACGACCGACCTGGACGACAACCAGATCACCGCCTTCCACCCCGGCGCGATGATGCGCTCCTACGAGAACCACGTCCGCGACGTCGCCGGCGTGAAGTTCGGCATCGTCGGTCCGGACGGCTACGAGGCCATGCTGCAGAACTCGGCGGAGTTCGCCGAACTGGGCATCCCCTTCATCTTCGATCCCGGCCAGGCGATGCCGCTGTTCAACGGCGCCGAGCTCAGGCAGATGATCGAGCAGGCGACCTACGTCACCGTCAACGACTACGAGTCGAATCTGCTCGAGGAGCGCACCGGCCTCGACGCCCGCGCCATCGCCGAGCGGGTCAAGGCCTACCTGATCACCCGCGGGCCGCGTGGCTCCGAGGTGCATACCCGCGACGGCGTGATGAACATCCCGGCGGCCAACGCGATGCGCGTGGTCGACCCCACCGGCTGCGGCGACGCCTACCGCGCCGGCCTGATCTACGGCCTGATGAACGGCATGGACATGGCCACCACCGGCCGCATCGCCTCGCTGATGGGCGCGCTGAAGATCGAACACCTCGGCCCGCAGAACCAGCGCTTCGACTTCGAGGAGTTCGCCGAGCAGTTCCGCCAGCAGTTCGGGTATGCCTTGCGCTGAGCGGTTGCTGGTGAGTAGTGAGTGGTGAGCGGTCAGCGGTCAGCGGTCAGCGGTGAGTGGTGAAGGGGAGCATGCCGGCGGTCGGCGGCTGCCTTGCGCGCTTCCGGGATCCGGGGCCCGCTCTTGACTGGCACCCCCGGGCGAGTGGGCGGGCGTCGCAACGTCGGCATCCGCCTGCAAGCCGGCATGGCCACCGACTTCGTCTCGACTCGGCGCTCCGTGCCGAAACCTCAGCACACCCCCGCATGCTCACCGCTCACCGCTTCCTTGCTCCCCGCTGAACGAGAATCGTTCCCACTTGAGCGCGGGTTGGCGCGGCGCGCAGACTGACCGGGCGCAGGAGGCGCGTCGTCCGCACGGACGCGACTGCCGAGGTCGTTCCGGAGGTGCCCCATGGTCGCCCGCTGGTCCCCGCCGCTTCGCCCGCTGCCCCGTCTGGATCGCTCCACCGCGCTCGGCCTCGCCATCGCCGGCAACGCGCTGCTGCTGATGCTGCTGAGCCTGCCCAGGGACAGCGGCCCACCGCTGCAGCCGCGGCTGGCGCCGCCCGACCTGCCGCTCGTCGTCGACATCGTGCGGCGTCCCGCCCAGCCGGTGATCCAGCCGCTGCCGCCGGTCCCGCCGCCGCCGCAGCGCGTCGTCGAGCGCCGGACGCCGGCGCCCGTGCAGGCGCCCGTGACCGTCTCCCGATCGCCGGTCGCCCTGCCGCCCGCGGATCCCGTGGCCGTCGCCGAGCCCGGCCCGACGTTCGAGGTCGCCGCGCCGGTCGCCACCGGCGGGTTCATCGCGATCAGCGTGCTCAGCGATCCGCCGCCGCCGTATCCGCCGCTGGCGATCCGTCGCGGCGCCGAAGGCACGGTGGTGCTGCGCGTGCAGGTCGGTGCCGACGGCCGCGTCGCCGACGTCCGGATCGAGCGCAGCAGCGGACATCGCGATCTCGATCGCGCCGCCGAGCGGCAGGTCCGCGAGCGCTGGCGCTTCGTCCCCGCGCAGGTCGACGGCCGCCACGTCGAGGCCTGGGCGCGGCTGCCGGTGGTGTTCCGCCTCGACGGCTGACGGGCGTCGCGGATCACCGCCACGACCATCGCCTATCCTTGTCCGCCGCAGCGTCGCGGTGGACGGGGAGCAGGCATGCAGTTCGAGGGCAGCACGGTGCTGGTGACCGGCGCCAGCGCCGGCTTCGGCGCGGCGATCGCGCGGCGTTTCGTGGCGGCCGGCGCGAAGGTCGTGGCCGCGGCGCGCAGGCTCGATCGGCTGCAGACGCTGGCCGCGTCGGCGCCCGGTCGGATCCATCCGCTGGCGCTGGACGTGCGCGACCGCGCCGCGATCGACGCGGCGCTGGCCGCGCTGCCGGCGGACTTCGCCGCCATCGACGTGCTGGTCAACAACGCCGGCCTCGCGCTCGGTCTCGCCGCCGCGCCGGCCGCCGACCGCGACCAGTGGGACGCGATGATCGACACCAACTGCCGCGGCCTGGTCCACCTGAGCCGCGCCGTGCTGCCGGGCATGCTGGCGCGCGGTCGCGGCCACGTCGTCAACATCGGTTCGGTGGCCGGCACCTATCCGTATCCCGGCGGCAACGTCTACGGCGCGACCAAGGCCTTCGTCCACCAGTTCTCGCTCAACCTGCGCGCCGATCTGCACGGCAGCGGCGTGCGCGTCACCTGCATCGAGCCCGGCCTGTGCGGCGGCACCGAGTTCTCCGAGGTGCGCTTTTCCGGCGACCGCGAGAAGGCCGCCGCGGTGTATGCCGGCACCACGCCGCTGACCGCCGAGGACATCGCCGAGTCGGTGCTGTGGGCGGTCGGACAGCCGCCGCACGTCAACATCAACGTGATCGAGCTGATGCCGGTCGGGCAGAGCTTCGCGCCGTTCGCGGTGCACCGCCGCAGCGGCTGAGTCCGGCTGTCCGGGCCGCGCCCCGGCCGACGTTCACAATGCGTAGACTGCGCGCGGGCGGTCGGTCGCCGGCGTCGGGCGCGCGGCCGCCCGCCTGCGGCCGATCCGGCCGACCAAGGGGGCGAAGGCACGATGCACTGGCTGCTGGCGATACTCGGGGCGATCTTCGGGGCGGCCTTCGGCGAAGCCGATGCCGCCGTGCTCGGCCTGTTCTTCGGCTTCCTGCTCGGCTGGCAGGGCGGACGCATCGCCGAACTGCGCCAGCGGCTGGCGGCGCTCGAGAAGGCCGGACCCGCGCCCGCGGCAGCCGTGCCGCGTCGCGAAGCCCCTGCGGCAGTGCCGATCTCGGCGACACCCTTCCCGCCCACGCCGGAGCCGCAGCCGGTCGGCGAGGCAGCCGCGCCGGTGGCGCGCGAGGCGGCGACCGCGGAGCCGGCGACAGCATCGTCAGCCCAACCGCCTGTGGAGCCTGTGCGAGCCGCACCGCCGCGCGTGCCGCCGCCGCTGCCGCGCGCTCCCGCCAGGCCTGCCGGGCCTGACCTGTTCGAGCGCATCGGCGCCACGCTCAAGCGCTGGCTGTTCGAGGGCAACGTGCCGGTGAAGGCCGGCGTGCTGGTGCTGTTCATCGGCGTCGCCGCGGCGCTGCGCCATGCCGTCGAGCAGGGCATGCTGAGTTTCCCGATCGAGCTGCGCCTGGCCGGCATCGCCGCGGCGGGCCTCGCGGCGCTGGTCTGGGGCTGGCGCAACCGCGTCGACCGGCCGGCCTTCGGCCTGGCGCTGCAGGGCGGGGCGATCGGCGTGCTGCTGCTGACCGTGTTCGCGGCGTTCCGTCTCTACCAGCTGCTGCCCGCCGGCGCGGCCTTCGCGATGGTGCTGCTGCTGGTCGGCGGCGCGGCGCTGCTGGCGCTGCTGCAGAACGCCATGGCGCTGGCCGTGCTCGGCTTCGTCGGCGGCTACCTCGCGCCGGTGCTGATCTCCACCGGCAGCGGCAACCATGTCGCGCTGTTCAGCTACTACGCGGTGCTCAACGCGGCGGTGTTCGCGATCGCCTGGCTGCGCCCCTGGCGGGTGCTGAACCTGGTCGGTTTCGCCTTCACCTTCGGCATCGGCACGCTGTGGGGCGCGCGCTACTACCGGCCCGAGCTGTTCGCCAGCGTCGAGCCCTTCCTCGTCCTGTTCTTCCTGTTCTACGCGCTCATCCCGGTGCTGTATGCGCTGCGCGCCGATGCGAAGCGGCAGGCGCTGGTCGACGGCACGCTGGTGTTCGGCACGCCGCTGCTGGCCTTCCCGCTGCAGGTTGCGCTGCTCGGCGACGATCGCGCCGGCCTGGCCTGGAGCGCGCTCGCCGTCGCCGCGGTCTACGTGGCGCTCGCCGCCTGGGTGCGCCGGCGCGGCGCGGTGCCGCTGCTCGGCCAGTCGTTCGCGGCATTGGCGCTGGGCTTCGCCACGCTGGCCGTGCCGCTGGCGCTGTCGGCGCGCTGGACGTCGGCGGCGTGGGCGGTCGAAGGCGCCGCGCTGGTCTGGCTGGGCCTGCGCCAGCAGCGCTTCCTGCCGCAGCTGGCCGGCTGGCTGCTGCAGGCGCTGGCGGTGTCGGCGTATCTGGGCGCGCTGGCCGTGGGCGGCTGGGACGCCGGTGAAGGCGAGTGGGCGGTGCTCAACGGCCATGCGCTCAGCGTGCTGCTGATGGCGCTGGCGGCGTTCGCGATCAGCTGGCTGTACGACCGCGCCGGCGGCCATCGCCTCGGCGTGTGGGCGGCCTTCCTGCTGGGGCTCGCCTGGTGGGGCATGGGCGGACTGCGCGAGATCAACGAGCACTTCCGCGACGGCGACTGGAGCCTGCTGTTCACCGCCTTCGCCGCGATCACCGCCGCCGTCGCGGCGGCCCTGCGCGGCGCAGTGCCCTGGCCGCGGCTGGGCTGGATCGTCGTCGGCGTCGCCCTGCTCGGGCCGCTGCTGGCGCTGGGCACCTGGATCGATCGTGACGGCCTGCCCGGCCTGCGCGAGAACGTCTACTGGCTGGCCTGGTTCGGCGTGATGCTGGTCGGGCTGCTGCGCCTGCGCGAACCCGAGCAGCGGGCGATCTCGCTCGGCCACGTCGGCGTGCTGGGCACTGCCGCGTTCCTCTACGGTCTCGCCCTGCACGAGGAAGCCGCGCGCGGCGGTCTCGACGACGCCTGGCGCTTCGCCGCAGGCTGGGCGCCGCTGGCCGTCCTGCTGCTGGCGACCTGGCGCCTGCCGGGCGTCGCCTGCTGGCCGCTGGCCGACCGCTTCGGGCGCTATGCGCCGCGCTGGTTCGTGCCCGGCCTCGCCGCGCTGGCGCTGGGCTGGTCGATGGGCCTGGTCGAGCGCGGCGGCAGCGCGCCGCTGCCGCACCTGCCGCTGCTCAATCCGCTCGAGCTGTTCCAGCTCGGCACCCTGCTGGTGCTGGTCGGCGTCGCCCGCCGTCGCGGCGAACGCGACCTGCTGGCGCTGCTCGCCGGCGCCGGACTGGTGTTGGTGACGTTCGCCGGCCTGCGCGCGGTGCATCACTACGGCGATGCGCCGTGGTCGCCGGCGATCCTCTCCGACCACGCCGCGCAGGCGACCCTCACGGTGATCTGGAGCCTCGCCGGCGTGCTGGCCTGGGTGATCGGCTCGCGCCGCCGGCACTTCGGCGTGTGGCTGGCCGGCGCGATCCTGATGGGCGTCGTGCTGCTCAAGCTGCTGCTGGTCGACCGCCAGTTCTTCGGCGACCTGACCGGCATCGTCTCCTTCCTCGCGGTGGGCGCGCTGCTGGTGCTGGTCGGGCGGATCGCGCCGACCCCGCCGCGCAGCGTCGCCGCCCGCACCGACGAACCGGAGTCCTGAGCATGCGCGCGCTGCTGACGTCGCTGTGCCTGGTCCTCGCCGCGCCGCTCACCGCGCCGCTCGCCGCGCAGCCTGCCGCCGAGCCGCCGCCCGCGCCCGAGGCCTTCGCCTGGCAGTGGACCCTGCCGATCGCCCCCGGCGAGTCGGCAGCGCGCTTCATGCTGACGCCCGAGATCTACGCGCGGCTGACCCGCGACGACCTCGCCGACCTCGCCGCCTTCAACGCGGCCGGCCAATCGATGCCGCTGGGTCCGGCGCAGCATGCCTATCCGCGCGTGCAGGCCGAGGCGCCCCCGGCGCCGACCCCGCTGCCGCTGTTCCGCATTCCCCGCGCCGGCGCCGTCGGCACTGCAGGCGACGACCTGCGCCTGCTGATCGAGCGCGGTCCCGACGGCCAGCTGCGCCGGCTGGAGGCCGCCGTCGATGCCGGCGCGACCACCGCGCCGGTGAGCGACTGGCTGCTCGACCTCGGTTCGCTCGCCGAACCGGTCCACGGGCTGCGGCTGGAGATCGACCCCGCCGCGGTCGGCCAGCTCGACGCCCGCGTCGAACTGCAGGGCAGTCGCGACCTTGCCGGCTGGCAGCGCGTCGACGATGTCTTCGCGGTGGTCTCGCTGCAGCAGGGCGGCTTCCGCCTCGAGCGCCTGCGCCTGGGCTTCGCCGCGGTCGAGTGGCCGTACCTGCGGATCCGCCGGGTCGATCGCGACGAGACGCTGCCGCTCGTCGCGGTCAGCGCCGACCACGCGCAGCGCGTCGCGCTGCCGGATCAGCGCCTGGCGCTGCGCCTGCAGGGCGCGCCGGCGGCCGACGGCGCCGGCCTCTTCGAGTACCGGCTCGCCGGCCCCTTCCCGGTCGAACGGATCACCGTCGAGCTGGCCGAACTGAACTCGGTCGCCGAGGTCGTCGTCGAGAGTCGCGCCGAAGGCGCCACCGCCTGGCGCGAGCGCGCCCGCGGCACGGTGTTCCGGATCGGCGGCGAAACCGACGAAGCCAGCGCCGGCGGCTTCGAGATCCCGATCGTCCGCGACCGCCACTGGCGGCTGCGCAGCACGCCGGCGCTCGGCCGTGCGCCCACGCTACAGCTGGGCTATCGCAGCGAGCCCTTCATCGTGCTGGCGCAGGGCGAAGGCCCCTATCGACTCGCCGCCGGCAGCCGCAGCGCGCGGCGCCCCGACTATCCTCTGCGCGCGGTGTTCGCCGGGCTTGCCGCGCAGCGCGGCAGCGACTGGCTGCCGCCGGAAATCCTCCTCGACGCCGGTCAGCCGCTGGCCGGCGACGCCGCGCTCACTGTGCCCGCCGCGCCGCGGCCGTGGGGCCAGTACCTGCTCTGGGCCGTGCTGGTGCTCGGCGCGCTGGTAATCGCCGCGATGGCGGTCAAGCTGATGCGCGAATCGCCGCCAGCGGGATGACGTGATCGCATCGGGCGCCCCGGCCGAATCACCCGCGCACCGCACGCCATCCCAAAGGGCGGGCCTCGGCCCGCCGCACCCAGGAGCGTGTGTATCAGGCGGGCCGAGGCCCGCCCGATGCGGCATGCGTGACCGCGCGCCTCAGGCGAAATCCGCGTCCAGCACCACGCGATAGCGCGCCTTGCCGGCGCGCAGGTGGTCGAGCGCGATGTTGAGCTTCGACATCGGGTAGCGCTCGACCTGGGCGACGATGCCGTGGCGGGCGGCGAACCCGAGCATGGCCTCCATCGCGCTGCGCGAGCCGGTCGGCGAGCCCGACACCGACTGCTGGCCGAGGATCAGGCCCATGGTGGCCAGCGGCAGCGGTTCGAGCAGGGCGCCGACCATGTGCAGGCGGCCCTTGGGCGCCAGCGTGGCGAAGATCGACGGCCAGTCGAGGCTGACGTTGACGGTGTTTATGATGAGGTCGAGCGAGCGCTGCGCCGACTTCAGCGCGGCCTTGTCTCCGGTCGCCAGCACGCGATGTGCGCCCAGCGACTGCGCTTCGGCGCGCTTGGATTCGCTGGAGGTGAACGCGGTCACCTCGCAGCCCCAGGCGCGGGCGAACTTCAGCGCGAGATGGCCGAGGCCGCCGATGCCGATCACGCCGACGCGGTCGGTCGGGCGCACGCCCAGCGCCAGCAGCGGCGCGAATACGGTGATGCCGCCGCACAGCAGCGGGCCCGCGCCGGCCGGGTCGAGCGCCTCGGGAATCGGCAGCGTCCACTGCGCCTGCGCGCGCAGCCGCTCGGCGAAGCCGCCGTGGCGATGCACGATGGTCGGCTGGATCGAAGCGCACAGGTGGCCGTCCCCGGCGTGGCAGCTGCCGCAGTGCGCGCAGCTGCCGGCGTTCCAGCCGACGCCGACGCGCTGGCCGATGGACAGGCCCTGCACGCGCTCGCCCAGCGCCACCACGCGGCCGATCGCCTCGTGGCCGGGGACGAACGGAAAGGCGGTCATGCCCCAGGCGTTCTCGTGCATCGACAGGTCGGAGTGGCAGACGCCGCAATGCTCGACGGCGATCTCGACCTGGTCGTGGCCCAGCGGCCCGGCCTCATAGGTGAACGGCTCGAAGGCGGCGCCGGGTGCGGCGGCGGCATAGGCGCGGATCGCGGTCATTCTCTGTCTCCCGTCGGTATCGAGACGATAGCGCAGCCGGCGTTCGCGCGGCGTGGCCGCGGTGGGCCTACCATGGCGAGCTCGCCTACCGGAGCCGCCCATGACCCGCGAATCGCGCTTCCGCGCCTGCCCGCTGTGCGAGGCGATCTGCGGCCTCGAGCTGCAGTACGAGGACGACGCGCTGGTGGCGATCCGCGGCGATGCGCTCGATCCGTTCAGCCGCGGCCACGTCTGCCCCAAGGGCAACGCCATCCTCGACCTCGAATCCGATCCCGACCGCCTGCGTCGGCCGCTGCGCCGGCGCGACCGCGACTTCGAGGAGATCGGCTGGGACGAGGCGATCGACGAGGCCGGCGAGCGCCTGGCCGCGGTGCAGCGCGCGCACGGCGCCGACGCCGTGGCCGCCTACGTCGGCAACCCCAACGTCCACCACTTCGGCCACATCGCCTATCTGCCGCCGCTGCTGCGTGCGCTGAAGTCGCGCAACGTCTACAGCGCCTCCTCGGTCGACCAGTGGCCGCACCAGCTGGTCGCCTACCTGATGTTCGGCCACCAGTTCCTGCTGCCGATCGTCGACCTCGACCGGGTCGACTTCCTGTTGATGCTCGGCGCCAACCCGGTGGCCAGCAACGGCAGCCTGCTGACCGCGCCGGGCATCGAGAAGCGTCTGCGCGCGCTCACTGCGCGCGGCCGGCTGGTGGTGGTCGATCCGCGCCGCACCGAAACGGCGGCGATCGCCAGCGAGCACCTGGCGGTGCGACCCGGCGGCGACGTCTGGCTGCTGATCGCCCTGCTGCAGGCGCTGCGCGCGCTCGGCCCGCCGCGGCTGGGCCATCTCGACGGCCACGTCGAGGGCCTCGACGCCGCGTTGGCGGCGCTCGACCGCTTCGCCGGGATCGATCCGCTGCCGCGCTGCGGCATCGCGCAAGCCGACATCGCCCGTCTCGCCGAGGCGTTCTGGCGCGCGCCCAATGCCGCCGTCTACGGCCGGATGGGCGTGTCGACCCAGGCCCACGGCACGCTCTGCCAGTGGCTGATCGTGCTGATCAACCTGTACGCCGGACGGCTCGATCGCGAAGGCGGCGTGCTGCCCAACACGCCGGCGCTGCCGATCACCGGGCCCGGCACCTCGGCCGGCGGCTATGCGCGCTGGACCAGCCGCGTGCGCGGCCTGCCCGAGGTCGGCGGCGAGCTGCCGGTGGCGGCGCTGCGCGAGGAGATGGTCACGCCCGGCGCCGGGCAGGTGCGCGGCCTGTTCACCTGCGCCGGCAATCCGGTGCTGTCCACGCCCGGCGGACCGGCGCTGGGCGAGGCGCTGGCCGGGCTCGAGGCGATGGTCTCGGTCGACGTCTACGTCAACGAAACGACGCGCCACGCGCATCTCATCCTGCCGCCGGCCTCGATGCTCAGCCAGCCGCACTACGATCTCTTCTTCAACGCCTTCGCGGTGCGCCGCGTCGCCCGCTACAGCGCGCCGCTGCGCGCGCAGGCCGCGGACGAGCGCGCCGACTGGCAGATCCTGCAGGGCATCGGCGCCACCTACGCGGCCGCGGCCGGCAAGCCCTGGCAGGCGCTGCCGCCGCCGCCCGCGCTGATCGACCTGGGCCTGCAGCGCGGCGGCGAACTCCGCCTGGCCGATCTCGAGGCCGCGCCGCACGGGCTCGACCTCGGCCCGCTGCAGCCCAGCCTGGTCGCGCGCCTGCAGACCGCCAGCGGCCGCATCGAATGCGCGCCGCCGCCGCTGCTGGCGGCGCTGGCCGCGCTCGACGGTGACACAGCCGTCGCGGCACCCGGCGCGCTGCGCCTGATCGGCCGCCGCCACGTGCGCAGCAACAACTCGTGGATGCACAACGCGCCGCGGCTGGTGAAGGGCAAGCCGCGCCATCACCTGCTGCTGCATCCGGACGACCTCGCCGCGCGCGGCATCGCCGACGGCGCGCGGGTGCGGCTGCGCTCGCGGGTGGGCAGCGTCGAAACCGACGTGCAGGCCAGCGACGAGATCACGCCCGGCGTGGCCTGCCTGCCGCACGGCTTCGGCCACGACGCGCCCGACGTGCGATTGAGCCGCGCGCGCGAAGTCGCCGGGGCCAACTACAACGCGCTGAGCGATCCGGCGCTGCTCGACGGCGTCTCCGGCAATGCCGCGCTGAACGGCGTCGAGGTGTGGGTCGAGGCGCTGTGAGGCTGCACCGATGAGCGCGACGCGCCACGACGTGATCATCGTCGGACTGGGAGCGATGGGCAGCGCCGCGGCCTATCACCTCGCCCATCGCGGTGCGCGCGTGCTCGGCCTGGATCGATTCGCGCCGCCGCACCAGCGCGGCTCCTCGCACGGCCAGACGCGGATCATCCGCCGCGCCTACTTCGAGGATCCGGTCTACGTGCCGCTGGTCGAGCGCGCCTACGCGCTGTGGGACGCGCTGGCCGACGAGGCGGGAAAGACGCTGCTGCTGCGCACCGGCGGGCTGATGATCGGACGACCGGACGGCGTGCTGGTCGGCGGCGCGCTGCACAGCGCCCGCCAGCACGGTCTGGCGCATGCAGTCCTCGATGCCGACGCGCTGCGCAGTCGCCATCCGATGCTGCAGCCGGCGGAGGGCATGGTCGGCGTGTTCGAGCCCGATGCCGGCGTGCTGTTCCCCGAGGCCTGCATCGCCGCGCATCTCGACCTCGCGCGTCGTCACCGCGCGGCGCTGCAGGTCGACACGGAAGTGCTCGGCTGGACCAGTGATGCGAACGGCGTGCGCGTGAGGACCGCCGGGGGCGAGCACCACGCCGACCAGCTGCTGATCGCCGCCGGCGCCTGGCTGCCGCGACTGGTGCCCGCCTTCGCCGACCGGTTCCGCGTCGAGCGCCAGCTGCAGTTCTGGTTCGACGCGCTCGGCGACGCCGCGCCGTTCGCGCCGGCGCGCTGCCCGATCCACCTGTGGGAGTGGGCGCCGCAGCGCTTCTTCTACGGCTTTCCCGACCTCGGCGAGGGCATCAAGCTGGCCATCCACCACGAGGGCGAGACGGTCGATCCCGATGCGCCGCGGCGTGCAGCCGATGCCGCCGAGACCGCCGCGATCCGCGCGCTGGCCGAGCGCTTCGTGCCTGCCGCTGCGGGTCGCCTGCGTGGCAGCGCCACCTGCCTCTACACCAACAGCGCCGACGGCCACTTCCGCATCGATCGGCTCACCGATGCGCCGCGCGTGCTGATCGCCAGTCCCTGCTCGGGCCACGGCTTCAAGTTCGCCAGCGCGATCGGCGAGACAGTCGCGCTCTGGCTGCTGCAAGGCCACGCGCCGCCCGCGCTCGCATCGTTCGCCCTTCGCGCGGGGTAGTCGTCGACTGCTTCGACGCGAATGTCCGGTTCCTTCGGAGCGCTGCGTTCCCAATCGCCTGAGAACCGCCGGCCCGTTCGAGGAACGAGCCGGCTGCCCAGCCGCCCTTCAGAAGGTGATCGACCATGCTGCCCAAGCTTCCGCGAACCCTCCGTGCCCTGTGCGCCGCGGCCCTCGCCGTGCCGTGCCTGGCGTCGGCGGCGGTCTCCAACTACGCCGGCGCCAACGCCGGCGCGATCCCCGACAATACTCCCGGCGGTCGCGCGATCACCTTCAACGTCAGCGGCTTCGTCGGCCCGATCGCCGCGCTCGGCCTCGACATCAACCTGACCCACACCTGGGTGGGCGATCTCGAGGCCACGCTGATCTCGCCCGGCGGCGTGGCCCGCATGGTGGTGTTCGGCCGGGTCGGCAGCGGGCGCATCAGCGGGCCCGGCGACAGCTCGAACCTCGATGGCGGCTACAGCTTCCGGGACACCGGCGGCAGCCTGTGGTCCGCCGCGCTGGCGGCGGCGACCAGCAATGACGTCGTTCCGCCCGGCTTCTACCATCCCGCATCGCGCGGCGCGCCGAACCTGGCCAATGCCGGTGGCTGTCCGACCTCGTTCCGCGGCGTGTTCGGCGGGCTCGGCGGCAGCCAGGTCAACGGCACCTGGACGCTGGTCGTCGCCGATCGTGGCGCCAACGACGTCGGCACCGTCGACTCCGCCCTGCTGATCCTCGACAACGGGCCGCCGCAGATCTTCGGCAACGGCTTCGAGTCGGGCATCGCGCTGACCAAGTCGCGTCCCAAGGGAGCCGCCGATCCGCGCTGCTACAACAAGCCCTTCGGCGACCTCAACGGCGACGGCCTCAGCGATTACACCCTGGTGCGCAACGTCGGTGGCAACGCCGAATGGCGGGTGCGCACGAACACCGGCGCGGGCACTGCGGCGGCCGAGACCAGCTTCGTCCACGGCGGGGCCTTCGACTTCTTCGACATGATCGACCTCGATGGCGACCGCATCGCCGATCCGACCGTCTGGACCGAGACCACCGGTCAGTACCGGATTCGCCTGTCCTCGCGCAACGGCGCCGTGCGCACGGTGACCCTGGGCGCCACCGGCGACCGACCCATCATGACCGGCGACTACGACGGCGACGCCATCGACGACCTGGCGGTGCTGCGCCGTCCGGCCATCGGCCAGTCGCCCGGCCCGATGTCGCTGATCGTGCGACTGAGCGGCAGCGGCGAGACCGTGTCGGTGCCGATGGGCATCGGTCGCGAGGACACGCACTTCCCGTCGGGCGGACTCGACTTCAACGGCGACGCGCTGGCCGACGTGGCGATCCAGGGTCCGAGCGGGCAGTCGGTCGTCGCCGAGTTCCAGGTGCGCGACGGCCGCAACGGCGTCCTGATCGAGAACTTCGTATTGGGCGGTGTATCCGACTTCGTGATCCCGGGAACCCATGCCGGCGACAGCCGCGCCGACATCACGCTTGGACGAACCCAGGGTGGCCAGAGATTCTGGGAGACTCGCGACTCGCAGACCGGGCAACTGCTGCCGGTGGTGCAGTTCGGCATCGTCGGCGACATCCGCATCAGCGGCGACTACGACGGCGACGGCATCAGCGATTACGCCGGTTGGCGGCAGAGCAACACGCCGGGCGAGAGCCGCTTCCTGATCCGCTCCAGCGTCGCGCCGGCGACCACCTTCGACCTGCCGTTCGGCCAGAACGACGATTTCCCGGTCGCTGCCGCGCGCGTCAACTGAGTCCGTGCCTCGCCCGCCGCCCCGGCTGAGCGCCGGGGCGGCGTTCGCGCGTAAGCTTTCCGGCGGTCTCCTCCACGTCACCGCCCCGTGACCCACGCGCTGATCGCCCTCGTCGTCGCCTACCTGCTCGGCTCGATCTCCGGCAGCCTGATCCTCGGCCGCCTGCGAGGCGTCGACATCCGCACCCGGGGCAGCGGCAACGCCGGCGGCACCAACGCCCTGCGCACGCTGGGCTGGCGCTTCGCGCTGGGGGTGGTGGCGATCGACATCGGCAAGGGTGCGCTGGCCGCCTGGATCGGCCTGTGGCTGCATGCCGACGGCCTGCCGGTGTCGGCGCGTGGCCTGGGTTTCGGCTGCGCGCTGCTCGCCGCGATCGGCCACACCTGGCCGGTGTTCTTCGGCTTCCGCGGCGGCAAGGGCGCGGGCACGCTGGTCGGCGGCCTGCTGCTGCTGTGGCCGTGGGTCGCGCTGCCGCTGTTCGGCGTCTGGCTGCTCGTGCTCACCAGCACCGGCTACGTCGGCCTGGCCACCATCCTCGCCGCGCTGGCGCTGATCCCGGCCGACTGGCTGATGGACGGCGGCAGCCTCGAGCGCACGGCTTTCGCCATCGCCGCGGCGGTCTTCATCGTCTTCACCCATCGCGCCAACCTGCAACGCCTGGCGGCCGGCAACGAGCATCGCTTCGAGCGCGCCCGCGTGCTGGCGCGACTGTTCGGCCGCGCCGGATGACGGTGCTCCACGACCGACTGCGCGCCGCGCTGCCGGCGGACATCGCGCCGCGCCTCCCGCGCATCGACTGGGTCGAGTCGATCGATTCCACCAGCAGCGCGCTGCTGCGCGCTGCGCCGACCTTGCCCGACCGCGCGCTGCTGCTCGCCGATGCGCAGACCGCAGGGCGCGGCCGGCGCGGCCGACACTGGTCGATGCGGCCGGGCGACGGTCTGGCGATGTCGCTGTTCGCCCGCCTGCCGCTGCCGCCGTCTGCGCTGGGCGGGCTCAGCCTGGCGCTCGGCATCGAGTGTGCGCAGGCGCTGCGCGACGGTGGCGCCTCCAGCGTCGGCGTGAAGTGGCCGAACGACCTGGTCGTCGACGCCGGCAAGCTCGGCGGCCTGCTGGTCGAAGTGGCGCGCGGCACGGCGGGCGGCAGCGAGGTGGTGATCGGCCTCGGCCTCAATCTGCACCTGCCGGCCGATGCCGATCCGGCGTGGATCGCGCTGGACGCGCTGCTGCCGACGTCCGAGCGCGTCGAGTGGGCAGCGCGCATGGCCGCGGCGCTGCTGCGCGGCGTCGACGCCTTCGCCCGCGACGGCTTCGCCGCCAGCGCCGCGCGCTGGCCGGCCTACGACGCCTGGGCCGGCCGCGCGGTGCGCGTGCTGACGGCCGACGCCGCGGTCGAGGGCGAGCTGCTCGGCATCGACGGCGCCGGCGCGCTGCGCCTGCGCACGGCCGCGGGCGAACGCCGCTTCAGCAGCGCCGACGTGAGCCTGCGCGCGCCATGAGGCTGCTGCTCGACCTCGGCAACACGCGGCTGAAGTGGGCGTCGTGGGACGGTCGCTCGCTGGGCCCGATGCAGGCGGCCGCGCTGGACCAGCCGTTCGGCCTGCCGGCCGCCGACGAGGCCTGGCTGGCCAGCAGCACGCGCGACGCGCCGCGCCTCGCGGCGGTCGACCACGCGCTGTCGGCCGCCGGCATCAGGCGCATCCATCGCGTCGGCCCGCCGGTCGACGGCGATGGACTGCGGCTGGCCTACCCCGAGCCGGCGACGCTGGGCGTCGACCGCTGGCTGATGCTGCGGGCGGCACTCGCCTTGGCGCCCGGCGAGCCGGTGCTGGTCGTCGGCGTCGGTACCGCGCTGACCATCGACGCGCTCGCCGCCGGTGGCCGGCATCTGGGTGGCCTGATCGCCCCCGGTCCGCGCGCGATGCGCGAGGCGCTGCTGGCGCGTGCGCCGCATCTGGCCGACCGCGGCCGTCTCGTCGACTGGGCGTCCAACACGGGCGATGCCGTGCATTCCGGAGCGCTGCTCGCCTGCGCGGCGCTGATCGAACGCCAGCACGTCCAGCTTGCGGCTCGCGTCGGCAGCACGCCGCGACTGCTGCTCGCCGGCGGCGACGCCGCCCTGCTCGGCGAAGCGCTGCAGGTCGAGCACCGGCAGGTCGAGGACCTCGTCCTGCGCGGGTTGGCGCTGCTGGCCGCCGCGTCGACGGGTGCGGCGTGAGCGGACGCTACACTGCGCGCTGATCGGGTCGACGGAATCGCAATGCTGCGCGCGCTGGTCCTGCTGCTGCTGGCGTTGAATGCCGGTGCCGCCGCGTGGTGGGCGTTCCGTCCGCCGCCGGTGGCGCCGGACGCGCTGCCGACGACCGAGCCCGACGTGCCGGCGCTGCAGCTGCTGAGCGAGATCGACGGGCTGTCGGGCCAGGCTCCTGCGGAGGCGGTCGGTCCGCCGGAGCCGATCATCACCGGCGCCCCGCGGGAGTGCCTCGAGATCGGCCCGTTCCTGACCCAGGCCGACCTGCGCCGCGCGCTCGCGGCGCTGACGCCCGGCGCCACGCGCATCCAGTTCCGCGAGACCACCGCCGTGGTGCAGCGCGGATATCGGGTCTTCCTGCCGGCGCCACCGACCCGCGAGGCGGCGCTGGCCGCTGCCCGGGGGCTGTTCGGCCGCGGCCTGCGCGATTACTACGTGGTCACCGCCGGCGAGGACGAGAACGCCATCTCCTTCGGCCTGTACCGCAACGAGGCCAATGCCCGGCGCCGGCTCGAAGAGGTGCGCGGCTTCGGCGTCGAGGCGCGCATGGAGCCGCGCAGCGAGAGCATCCCGCAGTACTGGGTCGATCTCGACGCCGACGAGGACTTCGACTGGCGCGCCGCGCTGGGCGGCTACAGCGGCGTGGCGGGCAACGTGATCCCCTGCGATTGACCGTGCGGTTTGGCGCAGCGCCGGGGTCACCGGCTACCATACCGGTCCACGCCGGCATAGCTCAGTTGGCAGAGCAACCGCCTTGTAAGCGGTAGGTCCCCAGTTCGATCCCGGGTGCCGGCACCACTTCCCAATGCCTGCGACTTCGAGCCCATGCCCCACGTGCCCACCGTCGCCCTGATCGGCGCGCCCACCGACATCGGCGCCGGCCATCGCGGCGCCTCGATGGGCCCCGAGGCGCTGCGCGTCGCCCGCATCGCCGAAGCCCTGCGCGGGCGCGGCCTCGACGTGGTCGACCGCGGCAACCTCAGCGGTCCGCACAATCCGTGGCTGCCGCCGGTCGACGGCTACCGCCATCTCGACGAGGTGGTCGCCTGGAACCGGGCGGTGATGGAGGCGATGGCGGCCGAGCTGGCCGCCGGCCACCTGCCGATCCTGCTCGGCGGCGACCACTGCCTGGCGATCGGTTCGATCACCGCCGTCGCCGCGCACTGCAGGGCACGAGGCCGCAAGCTGCGGGTGCTCTGGCTCGACGCCCACGCCGACTTCAACACCTCGGAGCTGACGCCCTCGGGCAACATCCACGGCATGCCGGTGGCCTGCCTGTGCGGCATCGGCCCCGATGCGCTGGTCCGACTCGGCGGCACTGCGCCGGCGATCCGGCCCGAGGTGGTGCGGCAGGTCGGCATCCGCTCGGTCGATCCGGGCGAGCGCAGGCTGGTCCACGAGGTCGGGCTCGACATCTACGACATGCGCCACATCGACGAGCACGGCATCCGCCGGACGATGGAGGAGGCGCTCGACGGCCTCGACGACGACACCCATCTGCACGTCAGCTTCGACGTCGACTTCCTCGACCCGACCATCGCGCCCGGCGTCGGCACCACCGTGCGTGGCGGCCCCAACTACCGCGAGTCGCAGCTGGTGATGGAGATGATCGCCGACACCGGCCGGCTGGCCTCGCTCGACATCTTCGAACTCAACCCGGCCTTCGACAAGAAGAACCAGACCGCGCGGCTGGCCGTCGACCTGGTCGAGAGCCTGTTCGGCAAGTCCACCCTGATGCGCAGCTGAGAACCGGGACAGGTACCGTTATCTGCGGATAACGGTACCTGTCCCCATTCACCCAACGACTCCCAGCGGAGGTAGCGCCATGACGTTTCGCCTGATCCTCATCGCCCTGTGCCTCGTCGCGCTGGCCGGCTGCAACACCATCGCCGGCGTCGGCAAGGATGTCCGCAAGGCCGGCGAGGTGGTCGAGAAGACCGCCGAGAAGTGCAAGGGCGGCTGCGACGACTGAACAAAATGGGGACAGGTACCGTTAATTGACTGAGGCCAATTGACGGTACCTGTCCCCGTTGCTGATGGTTGACGGGCCGGGTCTCAGCGCCAGCGCGGCGGGTCGGGCACGAAGCCGATCGGGAAGGGATCCGGCCGGCGGCGATGGTCGTGGCGGCCGCGCGGGATGATTCCGCGGTCGGCGAGCGCGCGCTCGTCGTCGTAGAACAGCGAGGTCACCTGGTCCGGACGACGGCTGGCGCGGACGAACTCGGTGCGCGCCACCGGATCGTAGCGGCGCTGGCCGTGGCCGGTGCCGAGCTCCTGGCGGGCGCGGCCGAGCGCCTTGCTGCTGGCTTCAGCGTCCAGCGCCGACGGGCTGGCCGGCGCGGCGTCCTTGGCGATCGCCACCGGCGGGGGCGGCGGCAGGCGCTTCTCGCGGAACACCGCGATGCCGATCACGCCGACGTTGTCCGGCCGGCCGGTGCGCGCGGCGTAGCTGTCGCCCAGGTCGGTGAACACGAACTCGGCGATGCTCGACAGGTCCTTGCGCCAGCCGCGGATCTCGGTGCGCTGGTAGGGTCCGAGCACGTAGCCCGACTGCGCCGGATCGGCGGTCTGGCCGGTCACCGCGTTGACGCCGTCGACCGACAGCACGGCGAGCACGCGCTCGGCGCTGCGGTTTTCCAGCACCACCGCGTAGCGATTGCCCGGACGACCCGGCACGTGGGCACGCCCCTCGTGCCAGTAGACGGGCAGCTCGCGGCCGGTGTCGAGGTCGCGCAGGCGCATCTCGACCAGCTCGGGATGACGGGCCAGCGCGGCGCCGGACAGCAGCAAGGTCGCCAGGGCCAGGATGCGGGTGAGGGTCGGGCGGATCATGGTCGTTCTCCTTGTGGTGAGCCTGGGGCTCACTGACCATCGACGCGGCGGTCTGGACAACGGGGTTGTCGGGGAGGGCTGTCGTACACTTCCGGCCCGATTTCGTTCAGCTTCCGGCAGGCCATGACCCAGATCGTCCGCGTCCTCACCGGCATCACCACCTCGGGCACGCCGCACCTGGGCAACTATGTCGGTGCGATCCGGCCGGCGATCGCCGCCAGCCGCGCCGCCGGCGCCGAATCGTTCTACTTCCTCGCCGACTACCACGCGCTGATCAAGGTCGGCGATCCGGCGCGGGTGCAGCGCTCGACGCTGGAGATCGCCGCCGCCTGGCTGGCCTGCGGCCTCGATCCGGACCGCGTGTGGTTCTACCGGCAGAGCGACATCCCGGAAATTCCCGAGCTGACCTGGCTGCTGACCTGCGTCACCGCCAAGGGCCTGCTCAACCGCGCCCACGCCTACAAGGCGGCGGTGGATCGCAACGTCGACCTGGGCGAGGACGCCGACGCCGGCGTCAGTGCGGGCCTCTTCATGTATCCGGTGCTGATGGCCGCCGACATCCTCATGTTCGGCGCGCACAAGGTGCCGGTGGGGCGCGACCAGATCCAGCACATCGAGATGGCGCGCGACATGGCCGCGCGCTTCAACCATCTCTACGGCGAGCACTTCGTGCTGCCCGAGGCGGCGATCGAGGCACACGTGGCGACGCTGCCCGGCACCGACGGCCGCAAGATGAGCAAGAGCTACGACAACACCATCCCGCTGTTCTGCAGCGCGGCCGAGCTGAAGAAGGCGATCCTCGGCATCGTCACCGACAGCCGCGCGCCCGGCGAGCCCAAGGACGCCGACGAGTCCAACGTGTTCCAGCTGTATCGCGCATTCGCCAGCGCGCAGGAGACCGAGGCGATGCGCCGCGCCTTCGCCGAAGGCATCGCCTGGGGCGAGGCCAAGCAGCGCCTGTTCGAGCGCATCGACGCAGAGATCGCGCCGCTGCGCGCGCGCTACGAGGCGCTGATCGCCGAGCCGGCGCGGATCGAGGAGGCGCTGCTCGCCGGCGCGGCGAAGGCGCGCGCGCTGGCGGCGCCATTGCTCGCCAGGCTGCGCCATGCGGTGGGGCTGCGCGCGCTCACCGCCCTGTCGACGAGCGCGGATGCGGCATCGGGAGAGCCTGCCGAGGCCGTGAAGCCGCCGCAGTTCAAGCAGTACCGCGACGCCGACGGCCTGTTCTACTTCAAGCTGGTCGCCGACGACGGCCGCATCCTGCTGCAGAGCCTCAGCCACGCCGCGCCGCGCGACGCCGGCCAGCGGATCGCCCGGCTCAAGCGCGAGGGCGGCAAGGCGTTGACGGCGGGGGCCGGAGGCGGCGTGCTGCTCGACGGATCGGTGATCGCGCATCTCTGCGAGGGCGTCGACTTCGCCGCCGCCGCCGCGGCGCTGGACCGGCTGGCCGCCGCCGAGGCCGACGCATGAGCCTCGCGACGCCGCCGGCCTTCGGCATCCACACCATCGACACCGGCTTCCACCGGCCGCAGTTCGATGCCGCCTACCTGGTCGTCGAGGACGGCCGCGGCGCCTTCGTCGACAGCGGCACCTCGCGCTCGCTGCCGCGCCATCTCGACGCGCTGGAGAACGCCGGCCTGGACGTCGGCGACGTCGACTGGGTGATCCTCACCCACGCCCATCTCGACCATGCCGGTGGCGCCGGCGCGCTGCTGCGCGAGCTGCCGAACGCGCGCCTGGTCGCCCACCCGCGCTGCGCGCCGCACATGGTCGATCCGCGCAAGCTGATCGCCGGCGCGACGGCGGTCTACGGCGCCGAAGAGGTCGCGCGCAGCTACGGCGAGATCGTGCCGGTGCCGGCCGGACGCGTGGTAGTCGCCGAGGACGGCCACGTGGTCGAGCTCGCCGGTCGACCGCTGCGCTGCATCGACACGCCCGGCCACGCCCGTCATCACCTGTGCGTGTTCGACGCGGCCAGCCGCGGCTGGTTCACCGGCGACACCTTCGGCCTGGCCTACCGCGAGCTGCACGGCCCGAGCGGTCCGTTCGCCCTGCCGACGACCACGCCGGTGCAGTTCGAGCCCGACGCGCTGCACGCATCGATCGATCGGCTGCTCTCGTTCGACCCGGCGCGCGCCTATCTCACCCACTACGGCGAGGTGCGCGAGCTCGGCCGCATGGCCGACGACCTGCACGCGGCGATCGACGCGATGGTCGGCATCGCCCGCGGCCTGGCCGCGGTGCCGGATCGCCACGCGCGACTGGTCGATGCGCTGACCGGTCACACGCTCGACCGCCTGCGCGCCCACGGCTGCCCGCTGGACGCGCTCGCCGCACGCGAGGTCCTGCACATGGACATGGAGCTGAACGCGCAGGGTCTGGCGGTGTGGCTGCAGCGCGAGCGCGCAGCGGCATGAGTCGGGGCGCCGAACGGATCCGGACGCCCGCCGCGACCGCCGGTCGGGCGCACAGGCTGGCCTGGAGCCTGCTGTGCCTGGCGTCCGTGGCGACGGCGGACCCGCTGCGGGTGATCGACATCGGGGCTGCCGACGCAGCCGATGTCGCCGCGCTGAAGCGGTCCGCCGGCGAGGGCTGGTGGCTGGAGATGGGTCGCCAGCTCGTGCTGGTCGGTGCCGCGGCGGCCGCGCCGACCTCATCGCCGGTGCTGGCGGGCTGGGACGGGGTCGATCCGCAGCGCCTGCTGCTGCGCGCGCGCGGCTGCAGCGAGCACGCCGAAGCGCGCGGGGTTCTGCTTGCCGAGGGTGGCCGCTGGGAGCTGCGCGAGGTCACTGCCGCGGACGCCGCGGCGCTGCTGCGCCTTCCGGATGCCGGCTGGCGTCCGGTGACGCGCAACAGCACGCTGGCGCGCCAGTATCGGCTCGACGCGGCGGCGCAGCCCGCCGCGGCCGATCCGCTGGTCCAGCAGGTCGTCGACCGGATCGACGCCGCGCGCTGGTTCGCCGATCTCCGGACGCTGTCGTCGTGGGACCGCTCCATCTACGGCACCACGTCGCTGGAAGCGGCGCGCGACTGGATCGGCGGGCAGTTCGAGGCGCTGGGTCTGGAAACGACGCTGCAGCCGTTCACCATGAGCGCCCCCGGCGGCGGCAGCATCGTCCGCCACAACGTGATCGGCGTCTGGCCGGGTGGCGCGCGCGCCGACCGGCTGGCGATCGTCGGTGCGCACTACGATTCGCGCAATGCCAGCATCGGCTCCACGGTGAACGCGCCGGGCGCCGAGGACAACGCCAGCGGCTGCGCCGGCGTGATCGAGCTTGCGCGTGCGCTGCTCCCTTCGCAGCCGGCGCAGCGGATCGTGTTCATGTGCTACGCCGGCGAAGAGCAGGGCCTGCGCGGCAGCCTCGCCCACGTCCAGTCGCTGAGCGGGGGCGGCGAACTGGAGCGGGTCGACCTGGTCGCGATCATGGACATGATCGCCTTCAGCGCGAGCCCGGAGCTCGAGGCACTGATCGAAAGTTCCGCTGCCAACAGCGACTACCTTGCCCGCTTCGGCGCCGCTGCGGCGAGCTATGTTCCCGAGCTCTCGGTGCTGACCAGCACGCAGCCGTTCGGCTCCGACCACGTGCCCTACATCAACGCCGGGCTGCGCGCCGCGCTGACCATCGAGAACGACTGGAACGTCTACCCGCACTACCACCGCAGCACCGACGTCGCAGCCAACCTGGGACCGCATGCGCAGGCGATGGGCGGGGCCATCCTGCGGACCAACGCGGCGGTGATCGCCGAGGCCGTCGGGCTGATGCCGGTGCCGTTCGCGGACGGGTTCGAGTCGCGCTGAGCCGCCCGCCGGCCGGGCTGGCCGAGGCGCGCCCGGGTCACACGGGGGATCAGTCGCCTCGGCTTCGGTAGCGGCGCCGCGCCAGCGCGTCGACCGGTCGGCCGAGGAACATCAGGAAGTACACCAGCCCCGGCAGGCCGACCAGTGCCGGATTCGGCAGGGCTGGCATCGCCCAGGCGGTGAGCATCGACAGGCCGCCGATCGCGACGAACAGCAACTGCACGACGACTTCGGCGTAGGTGGCCTCGCGCTCGGCAGGGTCGAGGCCGATCTGCGCCCGCCTGCGGAAGGCGTGGGCGTACAGGCCGGCCAGACAGGCCGCGAGCGTGACGAACGCGGCGCCGTAGACCAGGAACATGGCGGTGATGTCGGCGTAGCCACCGACCCGCATGGGGAAGGGCAGCCATCCGCCGCTGACCCAGCCGAAGAAGCTGCCGAACAGCAGCTTCAGCGGGTATACGTAGACCAGCACCAGGAACACCATCGCCAGGCTCAGCAGGGTGCTGACTGCGTCGTCCAGTCCGTAGCGCTTGCTCCAGCGTGCGTGCGAGGCCCAGAACAGGGCGATCATCGCGAAGCTCGCGGCGAACGCCGGCACGCCCTTGAGCGCATCGACCAGGCCTTCGAGGCTGTCCGGGATGCGGTCGATGGAGATGACCAGAAGGGTCACGGCGAATGCGAACGCCGCGTCGACGAAGGCCTCCAGCCGGGTGACCTGTGAGCCGCGGTGGATGAAGCCGTCGGCCATGCGCGGGCCTGCCCCGGAAGGCGTCATGGGGTGGTCTGCCATCGTCGGAAGGTCCGCCGCAGTCGGTGCCCGATTCTGCCAGTGGACCGGCGTCGGCCGGAACTGCCGGCAGTCATTCCGAGGCCGAACGGTCCTGGCGCCGGACGACCGGATCGATCGCGCAACGCGCGCGCGGCCCGCTGCCGACCGATCGACCCCGGTCAGGCGCGGGATGGCTGCGTCCCACCGACGGCTACGGCCAGCGCGTGGCACCGTGGTCGAGCGCTCCCGCCTTCGCCCGGACGACGCAGAAGCGCTGCCCGGTCGGCGCCTGCATCACGATCCAGCGAGCGTCGCGCGGTCGGCCGATCTCGACCGCACCCAGTGCGGTGAGGCGTGCCAATTCGGCCTCGAGGTCGTCGGTCTCGATGTCCAGATGCACGCGCGACGGATGCTCGACGCGCTGCACCTCGATGTGCAGCCCGTGGCGGCTGCCGTCGAGCCGCGCGTAGCGGCCTTCGCCGCCCTCGTCGGGATCGAGCACCGGCAGGCCGAGCGCAGCGCTCCAGAAGTCGGCGGCCTCGCCGAGGTCGGCGTCCTGGCAGTCGATGATGAAACCGGCGAGGCGGGAACGGTGCGGCATGCTCAGGTCCCTCACAGTCCAGATTAACGGGGACAGGTACCGTTAAAAGAAATTAATGGGGACAGGTACCGTTAAATGCATTCCGGTCGGCGCCTCGCCGGGGCGACGCGGCTGCGCGAGTGGAGAGCGATGGGTCGAGACCCGGCCTACGCCGGCAGGGCGAGGTCGTCGAGCAGCGCGCGCAGGAAGCGCGCGGCTTCGCCGCCGGTGCAGGCGCGATGGTCGAAGGTCAGCGAGATCGGGACGATCCGATGCGTGGCGATGCCGCCCATGGTCGGCACGACCTGGTGGCGGCCGCGGCCGGCGGCGACGATGGCCACGCAGGGCGGCACCACGATCGGCGTCGCGTAGCGGCCGGCGAACTTGCCGAAATTGGACAGGCTGATGGTGTAGCCGGTGAGCTCGCCGGCGGGGATCGAGCGCGCCTGCACCTGCGCGGCGAGGCGGTCGACGGCGGCGCGCAGTCCGCCGGCATCGAGCACGTCGGCGTTGCGCAGCGCCGGCACGAACAGGCCTTCCGGCGTGTCGACCGCGAGACCGACGTCGACATGCGGATGCAGCGTGCGGGTCAGCGTCTGGCCGTCGAACCAGGCGTTGAGCGCGGGCTCGGCCTTGGCCGCGCGCACCAGCGCGCGCAGCAGGCGCACCGTGATGTCGTTGCCCGGTGTCCAGGCGTCGATGTCGGCGTCGTCGCACAGCGTGGTCGGCACGACCTTGGCGTGCGCATCGGCCATGACGCGCGCCATGTTGCGGCGCACGCCGGTGACCGGCTCGGGCTGGCCCGTCACCGACACGCCCGGCGGCTGGGTGCGCAGCGGCTTTCCGCTGGCGGAGAGTGTGGTGCGGGCAGCGGCCGCCGGAACTCCCGCTTCTCCCGCCGGGAGCGGGCTCGAGGGTGGGGGGGAGAGCGGGGGGGAAGCCTGCGGGCTGCGTAGCCCCGCACTCCCGGGCTCGCTGCGCGGGGCGAAGGGTTTGGACCCGGCGATGCCTGCCGCGGCAGCGGCCTTGACGTCACCCAGCGTCACGCTGCCCTCGGCGCCGGTCGGCCGCACGCGGCTCAGGTCCACGCCGAGCTTCTTCGCCAGCGCGCGCACCGCCGGCATCGCCCTGATGCCGCCGACCGCGACCGCGGCTTCGCTGCGCACTTCGCTGCTGGCCTGCATCGCGCCGACCACGGTGCCGGCGTCGCCATCGTCCGCGGCCGACACCGCCGACGCGGACGTATCGGGCGCGGCGTGCGTCGAGGACGCATGCGCACCGTGATGCCCCGTGTCATGCCCCTCGGCGCGCTGCGGCAGGCTCGGGTCGAGCTCGAACTCGGCCAGCAGCGTGCCGGTGACGATCACCGACCCCGCTGGTCCGCCGATCCGCCTGACGATCCCGGAACACGGCGAAGGTACCTCGACCACGGCCTTTGCCGTCTCCATCGCCACCAGCGGCTCGTCGAGCTTCGCCAGCCCACCCACCGGCACGAACCACTCGACCACGGTGGCGTCCGGCAGGCCTTCGCCGAGGTCGGGGAGGAGGAAGGATTTGGTGGTGGACATGGCGTGAGCGGCTTGTTGGTGAGCGGTGAGCGGATCGGAGTGAGCGGTAAGCGGAAAGCGGTGAGCGGTAGGCGGGGTGAGGCGTGCGGTCGACGATGTCGGAGGGCGGGCGTGTGTGGCGACAGGAGCCGGGTCGGCGGTCGAACATGAGGGCGAGGAGTTGACGAGGGCGAGGCGGTCGACCCGCCGAGCGGGAGAAGCCGAGCGCGGATGCAGTAGCGCAGAACCCGCCCACCGCGTGGATACTCCTCCCGCTCACCGCTCACCGCTCACCGCTCACCGCTCACCCATACCCCACCACCCGCCTCGCCGCCTCGACGATCCGCGCCACGTCGGGCAGGAACTTCATCTCCAGCCGGAACAGCGGGATGTGGGTGTCGTAGCCGGTCACGCGCAGCACCGGGGCCTCGAGGTCGAACATCGACTCCTCGGCCAGGCGTGCGGCGATCTCGGCGCCGAAGCCGCCGGTGCGCACGGCCTCGTGGACGATGACGCAGCGGCCGGTCTTGCCGACCGAGTCGCGGATGGTGTCGAAGTCGAGCGGGCGCAGGGTGGCGACGTCGATCACCTCGGCCGAGATGCCGTCGCGGGCCAGCGCGTCGGCAGCCTCGAGCGTCTCCTTGACCTGCGCGCCCCAGGTGACCAGCGTGACGTCGCTGCCCTCGCGCAGCACGTAGCAGACGTCGAGCGGCAGCGCCTCGCCGTCGTCGGCGACTTCTTCCTTGTACTGCCGGTAGATCCGCTTGGGCTCGAAGAAGATCACCGGGTCGGGATCGCGGATCGCCGCCAGCAGCAGCCCGTAGGCGCGGTGCGGCGAGGACGGCATCACCACGCGCAGCCCGGGCACGTTGGTGAACATCGCTTCGTTGGCCTCGCTGTGGTGCTCCGGCGCGCGGATGCCGCCGCCCCAGGGCA
>VFQU01000629.1_pt1 | contig 28567 bp, 20 predicted proteins | sample 3512311 | NCBI WGS metagenome assembly VFQU01 (sample SAMN10412377, study PRJNA504923) | tailings metagenome | isolation source: Relicate 3 Philex TSF3 active mining site | place: Philippines: Tuba, Benguet | collected 2017-08-29
GTGGGTCAGAGCGGAAGCAGCAAGGTAATGTTTATGGATCCTCGCAGCATTCCAGCAACCTTACAGGGAATGCTGTCGATCGTAGATGAAAACGGAAAAGCTTAAGTCTTTGTCGTTTCAGTGAATTTAATTTTTAGATGCGAGATAGAGTAGACAACTTTATCTCGTTTTGTTTTTTAGAGTTGCGACTATAGCTTAGTTTTCTTGTAAAACTCCTACCACTCAGCGCCTGACAGTTTTGCATCTTTAAAGATAGCTCCATCCTTCTTCGCATTTATCAACTCTGCACGCTCAAGATCTGCTCTTTGGAAATTTGCTCCACGCAGATCAGAATTGTTTAACTTTGCCCATCTAAGGTTCGCATTTTGTAAGTTTGCTCCACGCAAGTCTGCTCCCCGTAGATCCGCAGAACTAAGATTTGCATTTTGTAAATTTGCTCCACGCAAATTCGCATTTCTTAGTTCTGCACTTCCAAGATCCGCTCTTTGTAAGTCTGCGTCTGATAAGTTCGCTTCTGATAAATTTGACCATCGGAAATTTGTCCCTTGTAGAACTGCTCTGCTTAAATCTGAGCCTTGCAAACGTACAGAGCTAAAATTTCGTCCCGTTAAATCACAATTAGGACATTTACTGGTTGTGACTAGTATTGTTGTTGGGTCTAAATCTCTAGGAGAAGGAATTGTAGGAGAGGAAAGAATGGGGGAAGGGCCTGCAATTGGCGGACTAGGGGTATGTTTTGGACGAATACCAGTATGCGGAAGACTCGCGGTTTCCAGATTTAGTCCAAGACTAGATGCCACTGTAGATAGTATGCCAACAGTAGTCGATATACCGCCGAAAATTACAGTTCTCGCCCCAACAGCCTCACCTGCACCATGAATTCCTACTAAACGCCCTTGAGCGTTAAAAATAGGGCCTCCACTCATGCCAAAAGTTGCGGCGGCTTCAGAATTATTAGGGGTATAAGTAATATTGAAACTTTTCGCAGAATATGCATCAAACCTAGCTTCTGAAACAAAAGCTTCTGTAATCTCATCACGAAGATTACTTGCGAAAAATCCAGCGATATAGATAGTCTCATTTGGGGCTAACGCCGGTTTGTCTGAATCAGATATAATCGCAATCTCATAGCTAGGCTTTTTGTTACTTACAAATTCTAGAACAGCAAGATCAATGTTATTAGGCGCAACTCTAGGATTTTGTACAGTGTGCTGCTCTCCATCAGGTGTAGTAATCTTTATACTTCTATTAAGTTGAAGACTTGTTTGAATATTGTGTTTAGCAGTAAGAACACAGTAAACATTGCCTTGGCGTGCAACTATTACTCCAGAACCTTGTGATTCCATAGCATCAACTCTGACTGTGAGACGCTTTGCGATGTTATATATATCAGTAGTACCCGCTATTGGAGATGAACCTAATGTTGTTTGTGAAGAAGATGTCGTTCTCTTTATTGGGCATAAATTTTGCCCTTTTCGTGTAATCTTATCTCCAAACAGAAATCTATCGATATCAAAAGAAAACTCGCTGTGTCTCAATGGATTAACATTGCCAACAAAGATTCGTTTAAACAATTGATGAGCTATGTTAGTTGCTTTGCCATCACTGGGAAGAAGTGAATACAAAGTCACATCACACTGCTTGCCATTTCGAGACGCACAGATAATGTTTCTTCCATTACCCTGCTCTGAAATAATCTTCTTCAATTTTCCTTCCTGATAAGCTCTTTGAAAAGCTGCCGAAACATCAGTGCATTTTTTCTTAAGAGTTGTGCCGTCTCTAATACTCCAATTCTGATCCTCCCAGAAAATGATAACTTCTATATGTCCATTATTTAGCCATTTTACATTCGTTGACAATGCTTTGGCATCACAAAAAAAACTTATTGGATTTCTCGCATCCTTACCAAAAACCTTTTCATACTTGAGAGAGGTTAAAATTAAAGCGAATGGTAGGAACGCGATCAATTTCTTGTTGATTACTCTTTTCATATTCTGCATATTGGATATAAATCTGGTGCGTGAAAATGCCTTGTCTTAATTCTGGATGATTGCTCTACTAGGACAGTTATTCTTTTGTAGTAATGCCTCACCTGTATTGATCTTTCTAATCGCTTTATCAAGCAAAACTTGCATCTCTTTAGAGCGAATTTTCATTCTTTGAATGTTCTCTTTCACACTAAACCAATCACATTCACTTTCAGATTTTCTTGCCTCTCTATAATGCTTCAAATCAATAATATTTCTACGAGCTTCCTCAACTTGATATGAAAGAACATCCTTAGGGATCAGATTCAAAAGTCGCATTGCCTCATCAAAACTATTATTGATTTCAAAAATTTCTTCAGCCTGACTTATCAAGCCTTTAGAGCAAATCTGCTTAGAGTCTAAAGCAATGAAGCGGAGTGAAAAACTTTGATTAAGAGTTACTAAGCACTCTTTATATCTCTTCTCTTGAATTAAGATTTCAATAGGTTTTGTTGCTGTTTTTTTGTAGATATCAAGTGAACCACTAATTCCTATTCCTGTAGATATTAGCAAGCTTATTCCTGCAATAGAATTTAAGAGAAGTTTTCTTGAGAATTTAGTAGTGTTTGTAAATCCAGGAATACTTAAAAGAAAATTTCTCTCAATTGAAGAAGTATCTTCGTCTCTTAATCCAAGCACTTCCTGGTAGCGTTTGAGTTCCTTGTAAGATTCTCCACTAAGATGCTTTTGAGCATTAAGTGCTTCAACTAAAGCTTGTTTATACTGTTGTAATTTTTTTTTATATTCTTGGTACGGCTTCAAGACTTCCGCCTCAATTGCCTGTGCTTCGTCAGAGGTTAACCCTGAAGCCTCTCTCAACTCGGCTAATATTCTGTTTCCAATACTAGAAAATTCGCCTTGTTCTGCATATTTCTCAGCCTCTTTGCGATATTGCAGCTTTGGATCATTAGTGGGAGCCTTAGCAATATGAATTCTGTGCCCTTCTTCTACCGCAAAAAAATTAGGTGACATGACTGGAGAAACTTCCTGAACTTTTTTCTGGGCATATCGATGCAATTCGTCCGTCGAAATCAAGCCATCCCCATTTTCATCAGCAACACCTGTCTCCATGCCTTCCACAATATAGCGGGTATAGACTGATAGTTCCGAACCTTGTTGCTCAAAAGCATACCTTGTAGCTCCTGAAGCAGAAAGAACTGCTTTCCCACGTCCACTCTTAGCTGTTAGTCCATTTGAAAAAGCCCCACTGAAACAACAATCAAGAATAACAACCTGGTGACAGCGAGATTTGCTCATCATGTCATGTACATTACGAGCAGATGTAGCAGTAGGCTCGATTTGTTCACTGTCAGTAGACTGATTAGAGAAATAAAACATGCCATTTTCATCCCTCAAGCCATGCCCTGAAAAGAAGAATAATGCCAAGTCTTCTCTAGCACGACCAGCAAACAGTGTATTAATTTCCACCTGAATTTCTTTAAGATCAGGATTAAGTAGTCGTTTTACTTCGTCGAAACCGCCTATCGCTGGATCTTGCAAAACTCTAAACATTGCCTCAATGTCGTTAGCAGCACAAGGAAGAGGCGATAATTTCTTATGTGTATATGTAGTGATTCCAATCAGCAACGCCACCTTTGCCATATTGTTCTCTTACGTCGTTGTTATGAAATCTTTTGCAGCCTGAATAGCTGCTTCTAGTTCCACTTGGCTGCTGGCTTTGACCTTAAGCTTCTTGCCATCTGCTTCAACTTCCATCTCAATCGTTTTTCCAGACAAGCGATCGCCTAAAAAGCCTAATAGTCGTTTAGCGTTGCTAGTGTTAATTTCTGCTGACAATAGTCCGACTAAAAATCCCCCCAGTGCTTTATTGCCATCTGGAGGATTAGGATCGCGAACACGCTCAACCTTCTTCACATCTTCAATTTCTCTAAGATCTGTCATTAACCGCTGAACCTCTTCATCTTGACCGTCTGGGTCAAGAGCAGGATCAGTGAAATGGATGCTCAATGTAACATCGGATATGCTTGCCATTCTGATTCACCTATATATTCAAACTTTAAGCGTTGTATATAAAATAACTCCCGTGGCATCCGTTGGCAATTCATAAAATAGCTTTTCATAAACATTTTCTTGAGCAATGCATATACAGAAGTACCTGAGTTCCTTAAATCATCAATTATTTACGTAGGGATCAAAGCGACGATTCCGCCGCGTCGAGGAGCGAAAATTTGGCATCATGGCAACCGCAAAGCTGAGCGTCACAACCGAGACGAGAACCTGCGGCGAGTGCGAAAATCGGACGTAAGGCTTGGAAGCAAGAGAGTGGATATCATCGTCGTTCGATTTCAGAAACGACAATGTTCCGCTTCAAAACCATCTTTGGGAGCCGTGTGCGTTCCCGCAAGTTTGACCATCAAGCGCTGGAATTGTTCATCAAATGTGCAGCACTGAATCGGATGATCCAGATCGCGAAACCCGATAGCTATCGAATTTAAGCTTAGTTGAACGCTCCAATCAGGCTTCCTCTGTCTTTTCTGGATTCATGCAACAAAGCCGTTTTTCTGTCGAACTTCTCGAAAACTGTCCGAAGTATTGAGCTAAACGAAGTATCCTAAAATCTCCAATCTTTTAGGATTACATCCTCTATCTATTCGACAACTCAACTCGAATTATGCAATGGAATAAAATTATTCTGAAACTCAGAATAATCTCTGGGATGAGATCGATTTTGGTAGCAAATGGTTCAAGGTTTGATAGAGTGCTAAATCTACCCAAGCTTATCGAACGCTCGTGATTACTTCTGAACATCCTAAACCTGTCTATCAGGTTGGGGGCAGTCTACCGCCTCGATCTACCAGCTATGTCTATCGGCAAGCCGATCAAGATTTATTTCAAGCCTTGCGCAATCAGGAGTTCTGCTATGTGCTCAATGCGCGGCAGATGGGCAAATCTAGCTTGCGGGTGCAAACTGCGTTACGACTACAAGCAGAAGGAGTCAGTTGCGTCACGATCGATCTGACCGAAATCGGTACCCAACAAATCACGATCGAGCAATGGTACGCTACGATCGCTGCTTTTCTTGTTAGACGATTTCAACTCGATATTCATCTATCCCAGTGGTGGGAGTCACAGGCTCATCTCTCACGAGTCAATCGTTTGGGTGAATTCATCGAAATCGTTTTACTGACTCAGGTTCAAGATCCAATTGTAATTTTTATTGATGAAGTTGATAGTGTTCTCGGTCTGAATTTTCCGTCAGATGACTTCTTTGCCCTCATTCGGACTTGCTTCAATAAGCGCACAGACAATCCTGCCTATCAGCGATTAACCTTTTGTTTGATCGGCGTGACGACTCCCAGTGATCTGATCGCCGATCGCGCTCGTACTCCCTTCAATATCGGACAAGCGATCACGCTACAGGGCTTTCAATTAACAGAATCGACTCCACTGCTCTGTGGATTGCTCAACTTTCCCGATCCAGAAATGATTTTGCGTCACATTCTCGATTGGACAGACGGACAGCCATTTCTGACCCAAAAGCTCTGCAACCTCGTTCAAAACACCCTGCTTGAACATCCTGAAGAAGCTTCGCCAGCCTGGATTGATCAACTGGTTCAGACCCATTTACTTCAACACTGGGAAAGTCAGGATGAACCTGAACATCTCAGAACGATTCGCGATCGCTTATTGCTTCGAGAAGAATGGGCAGGACGGTTGCTCGGACTCTATCAACAAGTGCTACAAAACCGTGGGATTGCCTGTGATGATAGTTTGGAACAGACCGAATTATTGCTCTCTGGTTTAGTCAAGAAGCAACAAGGCACGCTACAAGTCAAAAATCGAATTTATCGAGAAGTTTTCACCTTAGAGTGGGTCAATCAACACTTGAGCCGATTGCGCCCTTATGCGGAAGCCTTCAATGCGTGGATGGTTTCTCAGCAAACCGATGATTCTCGCTTGTTACGAGGGCAAGCGCTAGCAGATGCTCAGCAGTGGAGTCAAGGCAAACATTTAAGCGACTTAGATTATTGGTTTTTGTCAAGTAGTGAACAATGTGATCGTCGAGAAATGCAACAGGCTTTGGAAGCAACCCAAGCCAGGGAAATCCAATCCCGATTGCTGCAAGAACGCAAAGTTGTCAAGTTGCAGCAGACATTACTTGGAAGTTTAGCAGTGCTGTCTACGATCGCGATTGGGATTAGCGGATTTGCGTTGCATCAATATCAAGAGTCAAAGTTAAGTCAAATTCGAGCTTTAGCTTCTTCTTCAGAAGGCTTATTCGCCTCAAATCGACAGTTGGATGCCATGATTGACGCGATCGAAGCTGAACGTCATTTACGCAAACTCCAGCAAGTCGATCCTCAAACTCTTACGAAAGTAGAAGCTGCCTTACGGCAAGCAGTCTATGCAACTAATGAAACTAACCGTTTAATTGGGCATCAAGGCTCAGTTCTGACAGTTGCGATCAGTCCAGACAGCCAAGTTATTGCTACTGGTAGTAATGATAAAACAGTCAAGCTCTGGTCGCAAGATGGAACCTTACTCAAAACGTTAAAGCACACTGCGACAGTGCATCGCGTTGCGTTCAGCCCTGACAGTTCTCGCGTTGTAACCGGAGGCTTAGATGGCACAGTCAATCTCTGGAACATCAATGGTACTCCGTTAAAGACAATTCAGGCACACCAGTCTCCAGCTTGGGGAGTTGCTTTTAGTGCAGATGGACAAACGATCGCGTCAGCTAGTGCAGATAAAACAGTAAAAGTTTGGACAGTAGATGGCAAGCTACGATCGACCTTAACTGGTCATGCAAAAGCCGTTTGGGGCGTTGCTTTTAGTCCGGATGGACAAACAATTGCTTCAGCAGGGGTCGATCGTGTCATCAAATTGTGGAATCTGAAGGGGCAGGAGCTCAAAACACTCAAAGGGCATCGAGCAGCCGTTTGGGAAGTCACATTTTGCCCGCAGACGAATTTGATTGTTTCGGTGAGTGGCGATCGCACAGCAAAACTTTGGAGCCGAGATGGCAAGCTTGTCAGAACTCTCCAAGGCGAACGTCCCATGATTGGGGTTGCTTGTAGTGCAAATGGTCAATTTATTGCCACAAGTGGGACGGATAACTTTGTCAGTCTTTGGAAGCCAGATGGAACTTTAGTTCGACATCTAAAGCAGCATAATGCCGTGATTCGCAGTGTGGCATTAAGTGCTGATGGACTGATGGCAGCTTCTGCGAGTGACGATGGGACTGTCAAACTTTGGCAGCGAAATCAATCTCTCTTGAGACCCCTGAATGGTCATCAGGACGTCATTTGGGAAGTTGCAACGAGTCCGAATGGAAAACTGATTGCAACCGTGAGTGGAGATGGCACACTCAAACTATGGAACATGAACGGAACTTTGATCCAAACGATTCAAGGCAGAGAAGCGGGCTTCCGCAGTGTTGCTTTTAGCCAGGACAGTCGAATTCTGGTCACAGGGGATATGAATCGCACGGTTCAACTCTGGAAGGTGAACGACTCTAAACAATTTTCGCTTCAACGATTGCGAACGCTAACTGGGCACGAAGCGAGTGTCTATGCAGTCGCAATGAGTCCCGATGGTCAAACAATTGCATCTGCCGGAGATGACAAAACGATCAGACTTTGGACGATCGAGGGCAAACCGCTGCATCGCTTCATTGCTCACCAAGAAAGAATTTGGAAGCTTACTTTCAATCCGCAGGGGAACATGCTTGTTTCAGCCAGCGAAGATGGAACCGCTAAACTCTGGACAACAAAAGGTCAGCAGATCGCAACTCTACCCGGACAAGGAGCTATCTGGGGAGCTGCCATTCGTGCTCAAGGGGATATGATTGCTTCGGTCAGCCGTGACGATATGCTGAGGCTATGGCGACCAGATGGCAGCTTAATTAAAAGCATTCCTGGGCAGAGCCGAGGATTAACACGAGTTGCTTTTAGTCCTGATCATCAAATGATCGCAACGGCTGGAGTAGACAATACCGTAAAACTCTGGAGTATCACTGGAGAGTTGCTCAGAACATTACCCGGTCATCGTGGCATCGTCATCAGCCTTGCTTTTAGTGCAGATAGCCGTCATTTGATCTCGGGTGATGATGATGGACAGGTCATTCTCTGGGATTTGCACGCAATTCGTGTCCTCAACCCTTTCGCCTACGCTTGTGATTGGGTGAAAGACTATCTGCGGACAAATCCAGAAGTTCACGATCGCCGGAATCTCTGCCAACAATAATGCTCATAGATTCCTGCTCAGACTGCTCCTGAATATAGATGACGTAGAGCATCGTCGCGATCGCAGAATCAGCAGGGCACTCTACAGCTAATGATCGATGCTTTAGAGAGTTGAGAAAGATGATGCGTGGATTGCTCTGTATCGGGCTAGTCAGCTTAGGCACAATTTCAATCTTAGAACAGGCTCACGCTCAAAATGTCGTTGCTGATAGTTCACTCGGCACAATTGTTACAGGCAGTGCCAATTCTATAATTACAGGTGGCACTCGTCCAAACAATGGTTCCAACCTATTTCACAGCTTCAGCCAGTTTTCTATTCCTACAGGTGGCTCTGCCACGTTTGATAATGCGCTTGATGTCGTTAATATCTTCAGTCGGGTGAGTGGAGGAGCCGCCTCCAACATTGATGGACTCCTTCAGGCGAATGGAACTGCCAACCTATTTCTGCTTAATCCGGCAGGGATTTTATTTGGGACAAATGCTCGCTTAAATATTGGCGGATCATTTGTGGGGACAACCGCCGATCGCATTCAATTTGCAGATGGCTCTCAATTCGTTGCAACCGATCCCAATCCCGCCCCCCTTTTAACAATGAGCGTTCCCAGCGGGCTGCAAATGGGACAAAGTTCGAGTAGCATTCAGGTTCAAGGTCAAGGTCATCAGATTCTGCATCTCCCTATCTTTTTAGAACCTGCCACTCGTAACCCTCAGCAGGTCGGCTTAAAAGTGCAACCCGGAAGAACCTTAGCGCTCATTGGCAACGGAATTCAACTTAACGGCGGTGTGCTCATTGCAGAAAGTGGGCAGGTGAATCTAGCAAGCTTGAGCACAGGAACAGTTCAGTTTGATTCCACCCTGCCTCAATGGAACTTCAAAGCGGACACCACTGCAAAATTAGCAAATATTCAGCTTACGCAAGCTTCGCTCCTTGATACGAGTGGCAATCCTGGGGGGTCAATTCATCTACAGGGAAAAGACATTCAGATTCAGAACAGTTCTATGCTGTTTGTTCAACATTACGGAACACAAGCAGCAGGTCGTATTCAAGTCAAAGCAGACTTACTAGAACTAAGCGGTGCACTCCGCAATCGGGATCAAAGTTTAATTCTGAGTGAGAATCTAGGCAGCAGTCCCGGTGCTCACATCGATATTTCAGCCCGACAAATCGTGGCACGCGATGGAGGTGAAATTCTTTCTACAACATTCCGCAATGGAGGAATGGGCGGCGATATTTCAGTCAATGCGCGTGACTCAATTCAACTCTTTGGGGTTTCACCCTTTGATGGCACTCGCTTTAGCGGCATTGGCGCACCGTCCAATTTAGGGGGAGGTCGAGGTGGTAACATCTCGATTACGACTGGAGATTTTATTGCTAGGAATGGAGCAGGCATCATTTCTCGTGTTCTGGGGGGACGAGGCACTGGGACGATTCAGCTGCGCTCAGATAGCATTTCCCTAATCGGCGAAAATCCAGTTATTGCTGGTAATAGCAGCATTGTTTCTTCAACCTTTCTCGGTGGAGATGCAGGCGCGATCGTGATTGATACGGGGCGGATTGTCCTCGGAGCATCTGGGGCGATTTCTGCAAGTACGTCTGGTACTGGGAATGCAGGAAGTTTAACGGTGAATGCTCGCGAATCGATCGAGATTGACGGCTCGAATGTGGCTTTAGCTTTACCCAGCCGAATCTCAGCATCCGGGCAGCAGCTCTCCGCCCGATTTCGGCAGATCTTTGGACTCCCGGCTCTACCCACAGGAAATGGTGGGAACTTAGTGGTCAATTCGCCGAATATTACTATCCGAAATCAAGGATTTATTGCAACTGAGAATGTTGGCAGGGGCAATGCTGGCTATCTCAAGATTCAAGCAGACTCAATTCTACTTGAGCGACAAGGTCAAATCAGAACCTCAACCAACGTCGGACAAGGAGGAAATCTAGAACTCACAGCACGCGATTCGCTGATTATGCGGCATCAGAGTTTGATCAGTGCACGAGCAGGTGAAAAAGGAGATGGTGGCAATATCATGATCAATGCTCCAATCATTGCGGGCTTTGAAAATAGTGACATCATTGCCAATGCAGTTCGCGGTCGCGGCGGCAATATTCAGATTACGACTCAGGGAATTGTTGGACTCCAGTATCGTCCTCAACTTACCCCTGACAACGACATTACAGCGAGTTCCGAATTTGGGGTGAATGGTTCTGTTCAAGTCAGAAATGTCGGAGTTGATCCGAATTCTGGGCTAATGACGTTATCGGAAAAGCTTATCGATACGAGTCAGCAGGTTGCAGAAGGGTGTTCATCTGCGAAAAATGGCAGTTTTATCATCACCGGGCGTGGGGGAATGCCTGAAAATCCTGCTGAACGTGTCGTGCGCGATCGTCCTTGGACTGATCTTCGCTCTCTCACTCACACATCCGTTACCCGTTCAGCGTCAACACTACCCGCTGAACCCTTAATCGAAGCAACCACCTGGCATCGCAGTCCTCAGACGGGTCGCATCGAACTAATCGCAGCTCGACCTAACCGCGCAACCCTATTCGCAACTTGTAGTGTGTCTTCTGATATCACTTCACAAGTTGATTGAGCGAGCCGTCAACTGCATCAATCGGTGAAACAAGCCCCGAAACCGCTACATTTAAAGACATGGCATTGGAGAAACGCGATGTTTAATTTAGGCTGGGTTGAAATTGGAGTCATTTGCCTCGTTGCGCTGCTCATCTTTGGGCCGAAAAAGATTCCTGAACTGGGGGGAACTTTTGGCAAAACGCTGCGGAACTTTAAAGAAGGTATGACTCAAGCGGATGAGCCAGACGAGATTGAACCTGGCGACGATCGCTAAATCCTTAAGTACGGTCGTCCTAGAAAATTAGACGGTTATCCTCCCTCGTTGGTTTGCAAATTCCCTCGGTAGAGTGGGGTGTAGAACTACAGGAAAGTTTACAACTGTAGGTAGTTCACGCTCCTCTGCTGTTGGCGCATTTGTCAACGCAGACCTCGCATAGTGGAGAAAGCCCGATGTTTGAATACTTCACCGATCAGGCGATCGAGACCATCATGTTTGCCCAAGAAGAAGCCCGCCGACTGCGGCAGAACTCTGTGGGCACAGAAGCAGTTTTGCTGGGCTTACTCAGACAGGATGATACGATCGCCGTATCGGTCTTGCATGAATTGGGCGCAGACCTAAGCAAAGTGCGCTCAGAGGTCGAAAAAATTGTCGGTTATGGAAATGGTGCGTCGTTTGGAGAACTTCCCTTTACGCCCAAAACGCGCCAAATCCTGGAACGAGCGCTACAACAAGCCCAGATGATGGGAATGCGCTACGTTCGTGCAGAACACATTTTATTAGCCTTAGTCGATGACAACCAAGGCGTTGCCATCAAAGTCTTGAGCCAATTGGGTCTAAATCCAGCTGAAATCCGTGCCCACATCACCCGCGCTCAAGCGGAACCTATGGCAGTAGGACAACCGACTGCACCTCGAAAAGCGACTGGCTCGAATAAATTAGTCGCCCTGAACGAGTTTGGGACAAATTTGACCCAGATGGCAGCAGAAGGAAAGCTCGATCCCATGATTGGACGGCAGAAGGAACTCGATCGCGTCATTCAAATTCTCGGTCGCCGCTCCAAAAATAATCCAGTTTTAGTCGGCGAACCGGGTGTGGGTAAAACTGCGATCGCAGAAGGACTCGCCCAACGAATTTACGACCAAGCCGTGCCTGAGATTTTGCAAGATCGGCAAGTCTTTATGCTCGATATGGGCGGGTTGCTGGCAGGAACTCGCTTTAGAGGTGAATTCGAGGAACGCATGAAGCAGATTCTCGATGAAGTTCAGCAGTCCGGTAACGTCATTTTATTCATTGACGAAATTCATACCCTCGTCGGCGCAGGTTCGATCGGGGGCGGAATGGATGCCGCGAATTTGATGAAACCTGCTTTGGCACGCGGTCTGTTGCAGTGCATTGGCGCGACGACTTTGGATGAGTATCGTCAACATATTGAGCAAGATGCCGCCTTAGAAAGGCGATTCCAACCCGTCATGGTGGGCGAACCCAGTGTTGAAGAAACGATCGACATTCTTCGAGGATTGCGCGATCGCTATGAGCAACACCACCAATTACTCATTGACGATGCAGCAGTAGAAGCAGCGGCAAAATTAGCCGATCGTTATATTACCGACCGATTCTTGCCGGATAAAGCGATCGACTTAATCGACGAAGCAGGCTCTTTAGTGCGATTACGGCATACCAATCCCGCCTTAAAAGCTCTGAAGAAAGAACTCCGGCAAGTGCAGAAAGAAAAACAAGCGACCGTCGCAGCGCAAGATTTTGACAAAGCTGGCACACTCCGCGATCGAGAATTAGAACTTGAACGCGAATTGTCTGCTGGAGTTCCAGAGGCTGCAATGCCGACTGTGACCGAAGAAGATATCGCGCAAGTTGTCGCATCTTGGACAGGTGTTCCGGTTAGCAAACTGACGGAATCTGAATCAGCCATGCTGCTGCATTTAGACGACGTTCTGCATCAGCGAGTCATTGGACAAAATGAAGCAGTGAGCGCAGTCGCACGAGCAATTAAGCGCGCTCGCGTTGGACTGCAAAGCGCCGATCGCCCGATCGCATCCTTCATTTTCTCAGGACCGACAGGTGTGGGTAAGACTGAACTCGCAAAAGCTTTGGCAGTTGCGGTGTTTGGTTCAGAAGATGCCATGATTCGGTTAGATATGTCCGAATACATGGAATCTCATACCGTCTCGAAATTGATTGGCTCGCCTCCTGGCTATATCGGCTATGACGAAGGCGGACAGTTGACCGAAGCGGTTCGCCGCAACCCCTATACCGTCATTCTGTTTGATGAAGTCGAGAAAGCGCACCCAGATGTCTTTAATCTGATGCTGCAATTACTCGATGATGGTCGTTTGACCGATGCAAAAGGGCGCACGGTCAGCTTCAAGAATACCTTGTTGATCATGACTTCAAACTTAGGGTCAAAAGTGATCGAGAAAGGTGGCGCAGGTTTAGGATTTGCGACTGAAACGGGTTCCTCAGATAGCGTCCAGTACAATCGCATCCGGACTCTCGTGAATGATGAGTTGAAGCAATATTTCCGTCCAGAATTTCTCAACCGCGTGGACGAGATAATTGTCTTCCGTCAATTGACTCGCCCTGAAATCATTGAGATTGCTGACTTGATGATTCAAGAGGCAGCAACTCGGATTGCAGAGCAAGGCATCTCGCTCGAAGTCAGCGATCGCTTCAAAGAACGAGTCGTTGTAGACGGTTACAACCCCAGTTATGGAGCACGCCCATTGCGTCGCGCGATTGCTCGGTTACTCGAAGATAGTTTGGCTGAAGCCTTCTTAGCAGGTCAAATTCAGAGGGGAGACACCGCGATCGCTGATGTCGATGATGATCAGCAAGTGGTCATCAAAGCAGTGAAAATGCCCGTCTCGATCGCCGCTTCTGCGTAGTTTTTCTTCGCAAATCTACCCTAAATAACTCTTGATCAAAAGCCTTATGTATCTACATAGGGCTTTTTTCTGTGTTCTTCGATTCAAGGAGTCACAACAGGCTTGAAAGTTATCCCTTTTCTGCCTCGTCGAAGCCTACTTGAACAAGCTATCATTCAGACAATCCTGTCATTCTGGACGGCGATTTGGACAAATCGTCGCGAATCAGAGCTAAAAGCGAACAATGCTACAAATTTCTAGAACCGTGAGTATTCCCGATGATGAGATTGAGATGAGGGCAGTTCGTTCTCAGGGAGCGGGCGGACAAAATGTGAATAAAGTTTCCACAGCGATTCATCTTCGATTTGATATTCAGGCTTCTACATTGCCCGATCGCTATAAAGAAAAACTGCTGAAGCTCAGTGATCATCGGATCACAAAAGAAGGAGTCATTGTCATTAAATCGCAAGAGCATCGCAGCCAAGAGCAGAATCGGGAAGAAGCATTGCAGCGACTTCGAGCACTGATTCAGAGTGCAATGATTGTGCCCAAGCCTCGTAAGCCCAGTCAGCCGACCCGCAGTTCTCAGAGGAAACGGTTAGATTCCAAAACTCGCCGCAGTCAAATTAAATCGATGCGCGGAAAAGTAACCGATGAGTAGCGTTGATATCTAGTTCGCTCCTGAATCAATGAAAGGAATCGCCAAACCCCATAAAACGAAATAAGATATAGTTCTTATGTTCTGCTCGTTTTACTTGCCTCATGCCTACCAAGCTCCTGATTGTCGAAAGCCCCGGCAAAGTGAAAAAACTCAGCCAAATTCTCGGCTCAGATTGGCTGGTGAAAGCCAGCATGGGACACGTTCGGGAACTCGCGAGCGATGGCATTGACTCCCTCGGATTCGAGCTAGAACCGGGCAAAGTCAAGTGCCGATTTGTCCCCAGAGGAACCCGTGGCAAAGAGACGATCGCGCAACTCAAATCCGCCGTCCAAAAAGTCAACACCGTCTACCTTGCTACCGACGACGATCGAGAAGGCGAAACGATCGCATGGCATCTGCAACAAGCGCTCCACCTCAAACAACCGCAGCGCGTTGTTTACAGCGAAATTACGGCACCTGCGGTCAAACGAGCGATCGCTCATCCCCGCCCTCTCAATCAAAACCTCGTCGATGCTGGACTCTGCCGCACCGTCCTCGACAAACTCGTCGGCTACAAAGGCTCCCCCTTGCTCTGGAAATTGCAGAATGGAGCAAAATCAATGGGACGAGTGCAGAGCGCCACACTTCACATTCTGTGCGATCGCGAACGTCAAATCGAAGCGTTTGTCCCACAAGATTATTGGAATGTCTTTGTCGAATATGCAGAAGGCTTTCGCGCTTTCTACCACGGCTCAGACACGCCTGAAGCTGAAGCTACACCAGATGATGCAACTCCCGCTAATGAACGCAGCACTCCCGAATCAACTCGCGTGCTCAGCCAAGCTGAAGCCGATCGCTTAGTTCAACAAGCCCAAGCTTATCCGCATCACATTTTGTCGATCGAGGGCAAAATCGTAAACCGTACCCCGCCACCGCCCTTTGTGACTTCTAGCTTGCAGCAAGCGGCTGGCTCGCGCCTTAAGTTTAGTCCTGAAAAAACGATGCAGGTCGCGCAGTCGCTCTATGAAGCGGGACATATCACCTATATGCGCACGGATAGCATTGAACTCAGCCCAGAGTATTGCCAGGCAGCTCGGCAATGGCTCACAGACCATGATCCAGACAATGTTCCTAAGAAAGTAACCAGTCACCGCAAAGTAAAAGGCTCACAAGAAGCCCACGAAGCAATCCGTCCAACTGATATCAATCGAGCGTCGGCTCAACTGAAACTCGAACTTTCAAGTGATGAATTTGCCCTGTATGTGTTGATTTGGAAACGTGCGATCTCATCTCAATGTCAGCCTGCTCGGGTGCGCCAGACTCGAATTTTGACCCGATCGGGCAACATTTCTTGGCAAGCCAAAGGACAAGTGATTGAATTTGCAGGCTACAGCAAGTACTGGAATAACTTAAGTGCTGATGTTGAATTGCCCTTGTTGCAAGCCAATCAGGCTTTAACCTTAGCACAAGCAGCACACGAACAAAAGCAAACCCAACCTCCGCCTCGTTACAGCGAACCCAAATTAGTTCAAGTCATGGAACGGCAAGGAATTGGACGACCGAGCACCTATGCTCCGACAATTCTTACTTTGAAAGAACGAGCTTACGTAGATGTGGTGAAAGGAGTGTTGCAACCGACTGCTCTAGGTTTAGATGTCGATCGCTTTTTAGCTGATGCTTTGCCGGATTTACTTCAATCTGCATTCACCGCTGAGATGGAGCGATCGCTCGATCACATTGCAGCAGGTCAGCAAAATTGGCAAAAGTATCTCACCGCTTGGAATGAGACGTACTTTGAACCCGCGTTATTAAAAGCAGAGCGAATTCTTCCGCAACATTTAACGAATTCGCCCATTCCACGATCGACAAAGCAACTTCAACTCTCTAGAACTCGCTGCCCAAGCTGTGAAAAGCCGCTTGCTAAAGTTCCAAGTAGCAAAGTCAAAAAGAAATACTTTCTCAAATGTGTGGAAGGTTGTGAGAATGTTGTTTTGTTTTGGTCTGAGCGATCGAAACGTTGGGAAGCTCCACAAGCCAAAAGCGATCGATCTGAGTTAGCAAAACCACAACTCACCGATTTTTCCTGTCCAGTTTGCCGAAAAGCGTTAGAACGCTATGACTATCAAAAAGAAGGACAGACGAAAACGTTACTCCGTTGTTCAAATCCCAAAGCCAGAACAGATCCTAAGCACAAAGATGTGGTTTACTTCCAAACAGAAAAAGGTTGGTGGAGTCCAAAATTTGGAGAACTAAAACCAACCTAATTGTTCGATCGTGTTGTTATGCAGACCAATCTATCGGTTGGGGTAATAGTTGAAAGGTTATCGGTTAGCCACAAATGCCTCAGGAATTTATTATGAAGGCGATGGGAAATCTTAACGTTAGTGCTTGAAGCATGGAGTAAAATGTACAAGCCTTAACTAAAAATTTCTATGATTCGATTGACCATACCCCATGACACAAGTGCATTACTTGCTTTGGCAGAGGCAACAGGGCTTTTCGAGTCAAATCAAATTGAAGAACTCGCTCAAATGCTAAATCAGCATTTCAGTAACGAAACAGATAGACAAGGTGTATGGCTCACCGACTACGATAATGAGCCAGTGGGGGTTGCCTACGTTGCGCCAGAACGTATGACAGACGGGACATGGAATCTCTATCTGATTGCTATTCATCCCAACCACCAAAAACAGGGACGCGGAGCCGTGTTGTTGCGATATGTCGAGCAAATGCTCGCTGAGCGCGGCGAGCGTGTGCTACTAGTGGAAACATCTGGAACGGACGACTTTGAATACGTCCGCGCATTTTACCGCAACAATGATTACGTGGAGGAAGCGAGAATTCGCGATTTCTACACAGACGGTGTCGATAAAGTTGTCTTTCGCAAGTCACTGAGAAGTGTTGCTGCATAACATAATCCCGTTGCACACCGACCGTATCGAGTTGGTTGGTTGAGAACGAAAATTTACTAGCGGCGGGTGAGCGGGATCGTTAGTTCGCGTTATTTAGGTTGTTTACTATACAGTCCGTAATACGTTCCGTTCTCGACAAGAATGAGTAACAGACCCTTCAAGGTACTTTTCTCGAACTCAATGGTGGTTAGCAGGCACAAAAAACAGTAAAACAGTTTGTCGCGTTGATAGAGCGAGTTGAACGGCTAGAGTGAGCCTGCTGAGGCTTGAAATTTACCGAGCAATAGTAACATAAACTGTAGGGATAGCTTGGAAAATAGCTGACTAGAATGCTTATTGTCAAACCGCACTTTAATCTGGAACCGCAATGATGATAATTGCTGAACAGATTTATGCACTCGTGAAATCTCTTCCTCAAGACCAAGCAAACGAAGTCCTGACTTTTGCTGAATTTATTCATGCTAAACATCTCAAGGATAATCAATCATTGAGTACAGTAAGCTCAACGGACTGGTCAGAGTTCGTTTATTCTCTGGATGGAGCATGGGCAGAAGACTTTCCTACCCTAGAAGCAATTCGTGCTGCATCAGGACAGGACACCCTGCGGGAGAGCCTTTAGATGTATGTTTTGGATACCAATACCCTGATCTACTACTTCAAAGCACAAGGGCTGCCCATTGGTTCACTAGATATTTTAATTGCAGGAACAACCCTGACACTTCAGGCAACTCTTGTCACCCACAATGTCAACGAGTTTTCCCGAGTTTCGGGACTGGCGATCGCAGATTGGTATTGACGATTCATCAGCAAGCTTCAAACTGCTCCCACAGCCTGTCAACAGAGCAGAAATAACGAATTGACTGGATCGCAGTCGATTTACTCTAAACCTAACTCGCGCTTCAGCAAACTAATCGACTTACTGACAATAAAATTCTCGCAACAAATCACTTGCGGCGGACGAATAATATCATCCCGCGAAGCCGAAATCGTCGCCTTCACCGTCGCACAACTCACGTGATCAAAACTAAAAATCGTCTGTGCAGTTCTCACCATCGCATTGAGTTTGTAGCGATCGTTCACCTGCGCCGTCATGACCAACAAATCATCTCCGCGCAAACTGTGAATAATCACCTCAGCCACGCCAACCGTTCCCGCACTCAAACTGACAATCCCGAGGCAAGTTCCCTTCGGCATCGTCTTCACCATCTTCAATTCCTGCTCAAAGTCATAAATATCAACCGGAATCACCCGCGCCGCTTTTGGCATCGCGATCGCTTCCGCTTGAGCAATGAAATATCGACTCGTGACCACCGTACTCGATCTCGTCTGATCTAACACTTGCGCCAGTTCTTCCATTGGAACAAGCTGCATCGGAATTGCCAGAGCGCGTTCTAACTCCCGCATCAACACTTCCCCATTGGCAATGTCATGCAGCGGAGCCGTGACCAGAACCGAAGCACTACACCGCAATCTCCAATCGATTTCTGCTAGAAATAATTCTCGTGCTTGTCCGAGCGAACATCCTTGTTTCACAAGCTCATCTAAGCTGGTTTGGATAATTTTATGCGCTTGGGGATATTGCTCAAGCAGAGGCGATTTAATATGCGCTGCGGTGTCATCATGCCCCTGGTCGCGTACATAAATTCCTGAACCCGCTTGGGCATCTACGACCCCTGCATCTTCAAGCTGGCGATAGACCTTACTAATCGTATTGCGGTGCAGCCCGGTTTGCATTGCCAACTGACGCGTACTCGGCAAGCGATGTCCCGGTGGAAATTGCCGCGATGCGATCGCGAATAAAATCTGGTTATAGAGTTGAGTTGATGCCGGGATATCACTATCTGGCTGAATATGAAACTGCACCATGCCCGTGCCTCAAGCTACGTTCTCTAAATAATTTTTACCGTGCAAATCCTTACATTATTCGTTAATCAGAATCTGCTTTTATCGTCCACTAGTTTAAGTGCCACACTGGATAAAGAAGTTGGGTATTTTTTCGGTTTGTCATTTGATTTACTTTGGCGCATCAGTATTATTTCTGACTTGCTTAAACCTTGAATCTAACTCGCTTTCAACCCCTTCACTCACCTCAATGGCAACAGTATAACTCGTAGAATTTCGATTGCCTTTTTTGAAAAAATCCGTGATGTAGGTTATCTAGGTTTCTCTTTTTTTGAACTGTAAAGATAAATAAAGCTTCTGCTGATTTTTTTGGCAAGTTTTGGTTAAAAATACTGAGAGTTGCAGTGTGAACGATCGTGAATTCCTCTTGGATCAAAATTTCTAACCAATCTCTCGACATTGATGCTTATCTGGCTGAACCCAGTTCGCCAACTTCAGCAGCGATCATTGTCATTCAAGAAATCTTTGGCGTAAATCCCCACATTCGAGATGTGACAGAACGATTCGCGCAAGCCGGATATGTCGCGATCGCGCCCGCGATTTTTCAGCGAACGGCTCCTGGATTTGAAGTCGGATATAGCCAAGAAGAGACAAAACTTGGGCGATCACATAAAGATCAAACTCAAGCGGACGAATTGTTAAGCGATTTGCAAGCGACGATCGATTATCTAAAAGCGAAAGGCATTCAGAAAATTGGGGTGATCGGCTTCTGCTTTGGTGGACACGTTGCCTATTTAGCGGCAACCCTGCCAGACATTCAAGCCACCGCTTCATTTTATGGTGCAGGCATTGTCACGATGACTCCCGGTGGAGGGGAGCCGACCGTTTCTCGAACTCCAGACATTCAAGGAACGCTCTACGCCTTTTTTGGAACCCAAGATCCGTTAATTCCGGTTGAACACATTGATCAAATTGAAGCGGCGCTCAAAGCGCACCATATTGATCACCAAGTGTTTCGGTATCCAGTAGGGCATGGTTTTTTCTGCGATCGACGGGCTGATTATGATTCGACTGCCGCCGCTGATGCTTGGGAGAAAGTTAACGCGTTGTTTTCGAGATTGAAGGACTAAAATGGAAAGCTGATACTTTGTTTCTTAGGACCTATCTCCAATGCCATCTCGATCGACAGATGCTTCCTTTTCGATGGAAGATTTCGCAAAAGCCTTAGAGCAACACGATTATGAGTTTCAGAAAGGAAAACTCGTGACGGGTAAAGCCTTTAGCTACGAAAGCGATGGGGCATTAGTTGATATTGGAGGCAAGTCTCCTGCGTTTCTGCCGATCGAAGAAGCGAGTGTGCGGCGCGTGAATGATGTTTCGACTGTGCTGCCCTTGGATGAAGAACGCGAATTCATTATTGTTCGCGAACAAGATGCGGATGGACGAGTAACCATTTCGCTGCGTCAGCTTGAGGTGCGGAAAGTTTGGGAACGCTTAGCCGATTTGCAGGCGAACAATCAGAGTGTCCAAGTTCGGGTCACGGGCATGAATAAGGGCGGCGTGACTGTAGATGTTCAAGGACTGCGAGGCTTTATTCCACGATCGCATTTGGTTGAGCGTGAAAATTTAGAAGCGCTGAAAGGACAAACGCTATCCGCAACGTTCTTAGAATTGGATCGCGATCGCAACAAAATTGTTTTATCGAACCGTCTAGCGGCTCGGACTGTGAATTTCAGTCAGCTCGAAGTTGGGCAAGTCGTGACTGCAACGATTACCAGCTTGAAACCGTTTGGTGCGTTTGCTGAGTTTGATAGCACAACAGGGTTATTGCACATTAATCAAATCAGCAAGAACTATGTTGAATCGCTATCTTCACTGCTGAAAGTTGGGCAAGAAATTAAGGCGATGATTGTGGATCTCGATGAAGGTCGCGGTCGGATTTCGCTTTCGACACGGGTGTTTGAGAACTATCCCGGAGAAGCGATCGAAGATTTTGCGAAACTGATGGACGAAGCAGAATCGCGGCAAGAACGAGCTAAGAAAAACTTACTGGGATAGGTTCCTGATAAATCTTGTTGCAGCAGCGACTCTGGAGAAATCTAGGGTCGCTACAATTTTTCTGAACGCGATCGCGACACTTTTCTTATGGCAAAGAAGCAGAAACCTCAATCCTCAAAATCATCCAAAGGATTTGGGACAAAAAATTTAGCCCCTGAATTACAAAAAGCGATCGGGCTAGCTGCGAGGCAAAAATGGGCTGAAGCGCGCGATATTTTAGAACGCTTAAGTGAGGATTATCCGAACAACACAGAAATCCTGCTGATGTTGAGCAATTGCTGCTATGAGATGCAGGATATGTTGGCATTTCAGCGCGTCAGTGAACGGTTGGTTGAGCTTGAACCGAATAATGCAGATGCAGCGTTTGCTTTAGGGCAAACCTATCTCACTAATTCTCATTTTTTACTGGCGCTACAAACGCTACAGTCTGCGATCGCACGTTGGTCAGATTATCCCAATGCTGAAGAGATCAACGAGATTATCAGCAAAATTGAATCGCAAGTGGATGAATTACTTGGAGAAGCTGGCTTAGTTGGTGAAGCAGGGTTTGAAATTGCGATCTTGCATGAACGCGGACAGGCTGCGCTAGAAGTAGGCGATTATGAAAAAGCTAGACAACTCGAAGAGCAAGTTTTACAGCGCAAACCAGATTTTGTCGCTGCAAGTAATAATTTGAGTCTGATCGAATTCTTGCAAGACAACCTTGAAGGCGCGATCGCAGTTTGCACTCAAGTTCTGGAAACTCAACCGAATAACATTCACGCGCTGTCGAATTTAGTGCGTTATTACTGTTTAATCGGCAAATTAGACGAGGCTCAGCAAATCGGCGATCGCTTGAAAGCAAGTCAAGCTTCTGCCTGGGATGCTTGGACGAAAAAAATGGAAGGATTGAGCTTCTTGGGAGACGATCAAAGTGTCGTTGAGGTGTTTCAACAAGCCGAAAAAGAAGGCGACCCCGAAATTGCTTCTGCAATGTTCTTCCATTTGGCTGGGGTGGCATTTGCAAGATTAGGCCAATCCTCAGAAGCTCGAAAGCATTGGAAGAAGGCGTTAGAAGTCTCTCCCGGATTTGAGCTAGCACGATCGAATCTCGATAATCTGAATCGTATGACAGGTGAACCCGCTTGGGCTTTTCCGTTCAGTCATTGGTTCACACCTATCGCTTTAAAAGCGGTGGAAAAAGCAATGCGATCGGGACAATCTTCTGAGAAAGCCTTTCAGAAATCGATGCAAATTTGCCTGCAAGACCACCCGGAAATCAAAGCGGTTATCCCAATTTTGTTCGATCGTGGAGATCCAGCCGGACGACATCTGGCTTTTGTGATCGCTTCAAATCTAGCAACGCCTGAGTTTCTAGAGATGTTAAAGGATTTTGCATTGAGTCAGCAGGGATCAGATTCGATGCGCCATGAGGCAGCCATTCAAGTGGCTGAAGCTGGATTGTTGCCGACGGAAAATGTTCGGATGTGGTTGCAAGGAGAATGGCGAGAGATTTCGTTGATTTCCTATGAGTTCTATGATGAGTCGCCTTATAAGCGATCGAAAAAAGCAAATGACCTGATGCGATCAGCTTTGAACAAGTTGCGATTCGGAGACAAAGCAGAAGCAGAAGAGGCAGAGCAGTTATTGAGACAGGTTATAGAACTGTATCCTGATTCACCGGATGTTTTGAATAATATTGCTGCATCCTATGACATCCAAGAGCGAACTGAAGACATGCTTGCACTGATTCAGGAGATCATCGATCGATTTCCAAATTACGTCCCTGCGCGTGCTTCGATGGCTCAATATCATTTACACAATAAAAACATTGAAGCGGCTGACACACTGCTGAAGCCAATGATTTCTAGAAAACGTTGGCATATCGATGATTTTGCAACGTTCTCTAATTCGTATTTGCAGGTACTATTGGCGCAGAAAGAGACAAAAGCCGCCCAACTTTGGCTGAATCTGTGGGCTGGAGTTGAGCCAGATCGAATTGATGTGCAGCAATGGCAAAGACGATTAGCACCCTCATCTTTCCTCGATGATCTTGACCCAGTAACGCGTCTTAAACGGTGAAGCACTCTCTTAGAAGTTGAAAACTAGGATGGTCAGCAACATATTGGAATTGAGTCTCACGATCGAGAACTGTGTGAATTGGAATCACTTCCATCACACAGTTCGTATACGCGATCGCTTCAAATTCCTGCACTAGACCCGGTGTCCAAGTTTGTTCAATCGCATTGCCCAAAGAATTGAGGAGATACGATCGCAATAATCCTGGCAAAATTCCATCGACTAAAGGTGGAGTCCACCAACCATTGTCTTTCCAACCCCAAAGCGTACCTGTACTCGATTCGAGCCAGTTGCCATCTAAATCCGTCAGAATTGCTTCTTGAGCATTTAACCGCTGAGCAGTTTGGAGAGCGAGCCAAGGGGCAAGGTAGTTTCCTGTCTTATGTTGAGGAAGCGATCGCGAAAGTTCAGAGCTTGCGACCCAAGCTGTAATTCCTTGCTGCTGACGTTCTGCTAAGTCAATTGGCAGCGATCGACCTGTGATCCATTCTCGTCCATCCGGGAAAATGACAATTCTGAGAACTGGATATTCAGTTGAGAGCCATTCTGCGCCGGATCGAATGTTGTCCCAATTTGGAGATTGCCAGTGGAAATCGGAGATCGTTCTTTTTAGTCGATCGCAATGCCCCTTCCAATTTGTCAATTCATGATCTAAGGATTGGTAAACTCGCAGGGTCGTAAAAGTTGTAGCACCATAGATTAAACCTGGATCAGTGATGGAGAGTTGAATTTGATCCCCTGCAATGGCGCTTCCGTTGTACCAATATTTCACAGTAACCCCATTTCTCTTAAGCCTTGTTGCAGCCTCTCAGCTTCGGGAGAATTCTGCTGTTGGTGCAGATCGATCGCAGTCTGAAACGCTGCTACACTCTCAGGCACTTGTCCCAATTTCAGTAACACGACCCCCAGATTTTGATAAGCCTCAGCATAATTTGGATTCAGCGCGATCGCTTGATTGTAATGCGCGATCGCCGATGAGAATTGTCCCATTGCTTTTAAGGTTGCGCCTAAATTGCAATGCGCGATCGCAAAATTCGGATCAATCTTTAATGCCTGCTGAAACAGAATTTGGGCGTTTTGCAAATCCCCGGCATCTTTCAGTAAACTCGCTAAATTATTGACGGCTCCTAATTTCAGCTTCGGTAGAATTGGCTGCTGAATGGCTTGCTGGTAATGATGGGCAGCTTGCTCGATTTCATTCAGTTGCACATGCACACTGCCTAAATGGTAATGCAGTTCATATTGCGTCGCAGCATCCCCGACTGTAGACAAACCTCGCTCTAAAAGTTCGATGCCTTTCGCCGTTTCGCCTATCTGAACATAGAGCGCGCCGAGCTTACTACAAACATACGGATCATTGGGATGAGTTGCCAGAAAGCCTTCCATTGTCGATCGCGCTTTATTCGCCTTATCCCGTCCAGTAATCACATCCGCCTGATAACCCTCATGCAAAATCGCGACTTCCGAAATCGCTCCAATCTTCCAATGCGCCTCTCGTTTCAGCAACGCCTCAACTTGATCATCGATCATCGCGTGATACGGACGAGAAAACCAAATCTCAGGATGTCGTCGAAATAATCGCGAAATTAATGAATAGGGAGACTGGGCTGCTCCAATTTCCTGCCGAACTAAATTGAACACGAGATAGTCATCTTGCGCGATCGCCTGTTTCAAGGTCGGCACAATCTCTGGAACTAAGACCTCATCCGCATCCAATACCAAAATCCAATCGCCATGAACATACTTCAGCGATTCATTGCGGGCGGCAGAAAAATCATTCCGCCATTCAAAAGAGTGAACTTCTGCACCAAAAGACTTGGCAATTTCTATTGTGAGATCGCTCGATCCAGTGTCCAGAACCACCATCTCATCGACCACATTCTGAACGCTAGACAAGCAGCGCGGCAGATTTTCCGCCTCATTTTTGACAATGATACAAAAACTCAGTTGCATAACGTGGTGATCGTGAATCCTTAAGTTAGATTGGACGAATCGAATCAGCGATTCTGAAAATCCGACTCTATATATTCTCAGAAGGATACATTTTAATGAACCAGCGGTGGAGAAACGCAGGATTATATGGACTTTTCGCGATCGTCACGATCGCGCTATCAACCGCAGTCTTTGCTGAACAGCCCCAAACTCGTGAAATCTGGGAATACAGCCAGTTTATTCAAGAAGTTGAAAAAGACAATGTTAACAAAGTCAGTTTGACTGCCGATCGAACTCGAATCTTGGCACAATCCGAAGATGGAAAGCGCTTTTTAGTCAACCTGCCGGACGATCCTGAACTGATTAACACTCTGGTGCGGAATCAGGTCGATATCTCTATCGTGCTTGAACTCAAGGACAGCGACTTCTAGCCCCAAATCGTTCCTGCCTGATTCCTGACCAGGATACTAAAAACTCCACCCCATAACGTGATCGATAGTAAATCCTTACGTTACATTGGATAAATCGGTAATTCTCAGATTTCTCTCGTATTGATGCAAGAAGTCTTAATACAGAGTAATATAAGTTTACAAATACAAATCCGAGAACCCGATTTATTCCTATTTTCAGGAGGATACACCCCGGTGAACAAGCGGTGGAGAAATGCAGGGCTATATGCGCTTTTAGCGATCGTCGTGATTGCTTTGGCAACGGCGGTCTTCGATAAGCAACCCCAAACTCGTGAAACCTGGCGCTATAGCCAGTTTATTCAAGAAGTTGAAAAAAATAATGTCAATAAAGTCAGTTTGAGCGCCGATCGGACTCGCGCCCTAGTGCAATCTGAAGACGGAAATCGCGTCTTAGTGAATCTGCCGACCGATCCTGAACTCATCAGCATTCTGACTCGCAATAACGTCGATATTTCTGTTCTACCTGCAACCGATGGCAATGACTTCTGGCTCAGAGCAGTCAGCAGTCTTTTCTTCCCAATCTTGCTGCTTGTGGGCTTGTTCTTCCTGTTGCGCCGCGCTCAAAACGGACCAGGTAGCCAAGCGATGAACTTTGGCAAATCCAAAGCCCGTGTGCAAATGGAACCCCAAACCCAAGTCACCTTTAATGACGTGGCAGGGATTGACCAAGCGAAGCTGGAATTGAACGAAGTTGTGGACTTTTTGAAAAATGCCGATCGCTTTACTGCAATCGGTGCAAAAATTCCCAAAGGTGTCTTACTTGTTGGACCTCCTGGAACTGGTAAAACCCTGTTGGCAAAAGCTGTTGCAGGCGAAGCAGGCGTTCCGTTCTTCTCGATTTCCGGTTCTGAATTTGTCGAAATGTTCGTCGGTGTGGGTGCGTCTCGCGTCCGTGACCTGTTCGAGCAAGCCAAATCGAATGCACCTTGCATCGTCTTCATCGATGAAATTGATGCAGTCGGTCGTCAGCGTGGTGCAGGTCTCGGCGGCGGTAACGATGAACGTGAACAAACCTTGAACCAACTCTTAACCGAGATGGACGGGTTTGAAGGCAACACGGGAATCATCATCATCGCAGCGACAAACCGTCCTGATGTCTTAGATGCAGCGCTCTTACGTCCGGGTCGTTTCGATCGCCAAGTCGTCGTTGATCGCCCTGACTACTCCGGTCGTTTGGAAGTGCTCAACGTTCATGCGCGCGGCAAAACGCTCTCGAAAGACGTTGACCTCGAAAAGATTGCCCGTCGGACTCCTGGATTTACCGGAGCAGACTTGTCGAACTTGTTGAACGAAGCCGCAATTCTTGCCGCTCGTCGCAATTTGACTGAAATTTCAATGGACGAGATCAACGACGCAATCGATCGCGTCTTGGCAGGACCTGAGAAGAAAGACCGTGTAATGAGTGAGAAGCGCAAAGAACTTGTGGCTTATCACGAAGCAGGTCATGCACTCGTCGGTGCTTTGATGCCTGACTATGACCCTGTTCAAAAAATCAGCATTATTCCTCGCGGTCGCGCAGGCGGTTTGACCTGGTTCACACCAAGCGAAGACCGAATGGATTCAGGCCTGTATTCTCGCTCTTACTTGCAAAACCAGATGGCCGTTGCTCTAGGTGGTCGAATCGCTGAAGAAATCGTCTTTGGTGAAGAGGAAGTTACCACAGGCGCATCGAACGACCTTCAGCAAGTAGCACGCGTTGCAAAACAAATGGTGACTCGATTCGGCATGAGCGATCGCTTAGGACCAGTCGCATTAGGTCGTCAGCAAGGCAACATGTTCTTGGGTCGTGACATCGCTGCTGAGCGGGACTTTTCCGAAGAAACGGCAGCCGCGATCGACGATGAAGTTCGCAACCTGGTTGAACAAGCTTACCGTCGTGCAAAAGCGGTGCTGGTTCAGAATCGTCCGGTACTGGACAAACTGGCAGAAATGCTGGTGGACAAAGAAACCGTCGATGCTGAAGAACTGCAAGAGCTTTTAGGCAATAGCGACGTGCAGATTGCAGCGATCGCGTAAGCGCTGAATACTCGCGTAAGCGCTGAGTACTCATGTAAGTTTCTACTTCACTGAAAATTCGAGAGATGTTCCACCGGGGCATCTCTTTTTTTTACAGAGAACTCCAGATCGCTAAAACTTAAATAAATATGTCACAGTTTAAATGTATAGCTAGTGTGAAATGTCATGGTTGCCGCTTTCCGCCATGACTTCATTCACCCTAAAACTTAAAGAGAACTCAGGGTAATTACTCAATCTTGTCGTCTAGTCCCTCAACCTTTTCCTATGAGCAGCGCTTTTCTGACCCGTCTTCACAGTCCCGATCGTCCTGTCCTCGTCTTCGATGGCGCAATGGGAACCAATATTCAGTCCCAGAATTTAACAGCAGAGGATTTTGGAGGTGCGGAATATGAAGGCTGTAACGAATATCTCATTCATACGAAACCAGAAGCGATCGCGAAAGTTCACCGCGATTTCTTAGCAGCAGGCGCGGATGTGATTGAAACCGATACATTCGGCAGTAGCCCGTTTGTGCTGGCAGAATATGGGCTGCAAGATCTAGCGTATGACTTGAGCAAGAAAGCGGCTGAACTCGCGAAACAATGCGCCGCCGAATTCTCAACTCCTGAAAAGCCTAGATTTGTCGCCGGATCGATGGGACCTGGCACAAAATTACCGACCTTAGGACACATCACATACGATGAGCTAAAAGACGCATTTACAGTTCAGGCAGAAGGGTTGTTTGATGGTGGCGTTGACTTGTTCATCATTGAAACTTGTCAGGATGTGCTGCAAATCAAAGCCGCTTTGAATGCCGTCGAAGCTATCTTTGAGAAAAAAGGCGATCGTCGTCCGATTATGGTATCTGTGACGATGGAAGTCCAGGGAACGATGCTCGTCGGGACAGATATTAGCGGCGTTTTGGCAATCTTGGAGCCGTACCCGATCGATATTCTCGGCTTAAACTGTGCGACAGG